>Ga0099799_10133_pt1 | contig 22505 bp, 18 predicted proteins | sample Uncmet6_SortLC_1_FD_89033 | JGI IMG/M metagenome (GOLD analysis project Ga0099799, IMG submission 89033) | Marine eukaryotic communities from CALCOFI LINE 67, Pacific Ocean - CN11_C50_N6_SortLC_1 | ecosystem: Environmental > Aquatic > Marine > Oceanic | place: Pacific Ocean: Monterey Bay...
AGTAGTAGCTAGCTAACAGCTATAGTACTACTACTACTCTACTACTCCACGACGTAGTACAGTAGTAGTAGTCGTCTATCGTAGCGCCCCACCTTAACAAACCACCCGGGAAAAGACGGAGGGGATGAATGAGCCGCCGGCTTCAGGGTTTGTTTCCGGCCTGGTGCCGCCGCCGCGGCGGCGGCGAGGTCGGTCGTCGGTCGCCAGGGAGGGGGGGCGAGGGGTTGCGCAACAACTGACCTGCCCCACCCGGCCGATCCACCTCTCTCCCCCCCGCGCGCTCCGAGAGAGAGTGAGAGTGAGAGAGAAGGCTCCAGCCAGCAGCGCCCTCCCGCCCTCCACGCACAGATAAATGCCCGGGATCTGGACCGAGGACGAGGACCGCCTCCTCTGGGAGGGCCGGCGGAGGGACGACCGTCCCGCGTCCTCCCTGGCCACCGAGGTTGGCAGGACGGCGGGGGCCGTCCGCGCCAGGCTGGCGCACCTCGGCGATCCCAGGCGCCGGGCCGGCCAGAGGAGGCTCCGGTCCTCCTGGGGGGGGAGCGGCGACGACGACGACGATGGGGGCGGCAGCAGCGGCGGCGGCAGCGGCAGCGATGGGGGATCCGTCCCTGGCGTTCCCAGGGGCGTGACCGCGGAGGAAGACGGGGACGGGAATGGCGACTCATTCATCAGGGACGTGAACGTTGACGGGGACGAGGACGTTGACGGCGACGGAGACATGGATGTGGACGTTGGCGGAGACGGGGACGGGGACGAGGGCGTCCCGGCGAGCAAGCGCCGCCGGACGGATGCGGACGGCGACGGGGAGGCGACGGCGGCCCAGGCGCAGGCCCCGGCCTCCGTTTCCCCCCCCCGTCGGGGATGGGCAGGACCTGCCTGCCTCAGGCAGGGTCGAGGTCGTCATCGACGACGACACCGACGCCGTTTCGGACTCGGACTCGGGCGCGGAGTCGGAGGGGGTGGAGTTCGTGTCTCCCCCTCGCGCAGCGGCGCCGCTTCCGGATCCGGCCGCGGCACGGGCCGGCGGCGGCGGCGACGACGACGACGAGATCATCGTTCAGAGCTGCAACGTGACCAACCCCTCCGTCCACCTTCCCCACACCCGGGACCAGTGTGGGGTGCACAGGTTCGCCCTCACGGAAGGGAACGGCCTCGGCCGGGCCGGCCCCAACCTGGCCAAGTGCCCCAAGTGCTACTGCTACGTGTGCGACAGGCCCGCGGGCGAGTGCGACAAGTGGGAGCAGCACTGCGACGCCCATCCCGCCCACCCCGTCTGGGCCGAGGCCAGGAGGACCGTTCTCGAGGACGGGAGGACTAGGGAGGCGGGGGCCTCGGCCTCGCCCTCGGCCACGGCGGCGGAGGGGGGGCTTCCTCCCTCCACCGCCGCCTTCGTCCCCCCCGCGGCGTTCGCGGAGGCGATCCGAGCGGCGCAGAGGGGGCGGATCGGCCGGGCGACCGTGGCTCCGCCGCCGCACGGGCCCACGGGGGGGGACGTGCCGGCCGAAGCGATCTCCGATTTTCTCAGGAACCTTTACGGGAGCGGGAGCGGGAGCGGGAGCGCCGCCGCCGCCGCTGGGATGGGGGGCGGCGGCAGGCCCGAGCGGGTCCGCCCCAGGGAGCAGATGTCCGTCCGGGAGGTGCTGTCGGAGAACTTCCGCAGGGCGCTGGCGCTGGGATCGGCCGCGGCGGACGGCGGGGCCGGGACCGGGACCGAAGAGGGCGGGGACGGATCGGCCCCCTCCCCCCCCGATCCTCAGTCGGCCCAGTCCCGCAGGAAGATGGAGGGCGACATCCCCCAGCTGGGGCTGCACTCGTCCTTCTACGTGGAGGGGATCAAAATCGGGTGGCCCTTCCCCATGGTGATGCAGCCCCAGAGGCAGATGGCGATCCACCTGATCAAGGCCCTCAAGAACCGAAGGCACGTCGTCCTGGAAAGCCCCACTGGCACCGGCAAGTCCGCGGCGATCCTCTGCTCGGCCCTGGCGTGGCAGAGGTACCACGCCAAGATCAGCGGGGGGGGGGGGGGCGGCCCCCAGGATCGTGTACTGCAGCCGCACCCATTCGCAGGTGGCGCAAATGGTGGCCTCGCTGAAGAAGACGCCGTACCGGCCGAAGATGGCCATCCTGGGCAGCCGCGAAAGGATGTGCGTCCACCGGGACCTGCGGCCGAGGGCCGGAGCCGCCAGGGGGGGGGGACGGCGCCCCCCCGACCAACGTCAATCACGAGTGCCGCGTCCGCGTGAGGAACACCGAGAAGTACAGGAAGAAGGCGTGGCGAAGCATGGCAGAAAACTACGACGACGACGACCCGCCCGAGGTGCTGCCTGGGGACCGCAGCGAGGGCCAGGCCGAGGCCCAGGCTGACAGGGAGGGCGCCGGCGACGGCGATGACTTCCAGTCCAAGGATCACAAGATGTGCCCCCACTACCGGCAGCTCACGACGAACCGAACTGCGACGCTGGCGCACACCACCTTCGTCCCTAACGAGAAGGCTGTCTCGTGCTGCTCGGTCGGGGGGGAGGAGACCAAGTTCGGCGCGCACGACATTGAGGACTTGGTCAACTTCGCCGTTAGTCCCCACACCATCAGCGGCGTCGCTCTCTATCGGGGAGAGTCTTCCTCTATCGGACTGCAACTTACAGAGGGGCCGGGAACCTTTGGCTGCCGCGTAGGAGTAATGAAGGAGAATGGGTCTGCCCTGGTGGAGGGGACGCTCCGGGTGGGCGATAGAATCAAAAAGCTCAATGGCAAGGATGTGAGCAACCTTCCGCTCTCTGCTCTGGGCAATCATATAAGAGGATCCAATGCTGACCCTGTGGTCCTTGACGTGGTCCGTGGGAACGACCACATAACTGATGAGAGTGGCTACTCCTCTCATTCCGCCTGCCCTTATTATCTGAGCCAGATCCTTTCTCAGAATGCAGAAATTGTGTTCGCGCCTTACAATTACGTTTTGGACCCTGGAATTCGGAACGCACTTGGAATCGAGCTCGAGGGTGCGGTCGTCGTGCTGGATGAAGCGCACAATGTTGAGGATACGCTCAGAGAGTGCGGCAGCGGCAAATATCCAGAAATTGAACTCTATGAAATGATCATCATGATGAATAATTATGCCATCATGCAACGCTCGCAACATAACGTGATCAATGTGAAATTGAGGGAGGCCGGATCCCTTCCGAACGGAAGCGAGGGTGGTGGGGAACAGCAAGTTCATCTTCCGGAGGTTGCGCATACGATCTTGCTCTTCCTGGAAAGTCTCATCGAATTCTTAAGGGCTAGCAAGGACCGCTTCGAGCAGAGTCCAGGAAAGAAAGGCGCGACCCAGACAATTAATGACTGGCGAAAGTACCACACTCCGGACGATCACAATGTGGAAGTCACTTATGATGGCCCAAATGGCCGGGGTCAAAACGGGAAGGCTGTCGGTTGTCGTCCGTTCTTTGATCGACTTGAAATGTCTCAAAATGATTTGAATTATGTCGTGTCATGCGCCGAGGCTATCGGCGAATATGTCCAGCAGAGAGAGGAACAAGATCAAACAAGCCAAAATCGGGTTGATCGAATCATTGATCTTGTTTCTAAGTTTGCAAGCGCCTGTGAGGAACCTGAGCATTTTTACGTTTCATCTGTTGTATCTCCAAATGGGTCATTTGCACACGCTGCTGGCGAGGACGAAGGAGCTTCGCAGAACTCGTCGGCGAGAGGACAGCAGTCGCGTTTCAAAAAAAAGCCCAAGAGTTTTCCTTTTGCCCCGCCGCGAACTCAGGCCCATCCAAATAGACCTGCGAATCCGTGTTCTCATCCAATTTGTCGGCGGAAGAGCCAGGGCGACGCTTTCAACGTCGTCAGGCATGGCAAGCATTGTAATGGATCTACGCCAAAGTGGGAGGCAGCTCTTGTATTGAATCTGCTATCACCAGGACTTCACATGCGAGAGTTGGCAGCGCAGTGCCGAACCATTGTTCTAGCTAGCGGCAGCCTTGCCCCCTTGCCGTCTTTGTGTGGCGAGCTGAATTTATTTCCACCAAAGGAAACGTCTGCATCCGAGTCCGTTAAGGCAGATGATGACAAAGTTGGGATTGGAGATACGAACGATAGATCGCGTTACGGTCGCCTTCAAGTGCGGCCGAGGCCACTCGAGGCAAATCACGTAGTCGATCTTCCCAAGCAGTTGCTCGCAGTAAGCATTGGACATTTTCCAGATGGATCGCCCCTTACCTGCACTTATTCAAATTACAGCAAGCCGAGCTTTATCCCTAAGCTTGGAGATGCGGTTGCATCCATCATCGAACGTGTACCCAGTGGTGGTGTTCTCGTCTTCCTTCCGAGCTATTCATTCTTGCGCAAATGTATCAACGCGTGGAATCCATACGGGGGACGAGGTGGCTTCTCTCGCTTTGGCCGCGATGTGGACAGCGATGTTTGGGATCGGATTCAGGCGAGCAAAGGCAAAATTATTGTTGAAACAGGAGGTAATCAGGAAAAGTTCGAAGAAGCCCGGAACGACTACAACATGACCATACGAACAACAGGAAGCTGCGTGCTGCTTGCCGTCTTTCGCGGAAAGATGAGCGAGGGTGTTAGTTTTAATGACGACTACGCACGTGGAGTTATATGTGTCGGTATGCCCTACCCCAATAGCTTTGATACTTCAGTCAGGGCGAAGAAGGACTACAATGATGAACAAAGAAGACTCAACGGGCGGAAGAATTTACTCCCAGGCCAAGAGTGGTATTCTCAGCAAGCGTATCGTGCAATTGCTCAAGCTTTGGGTCGGTGCATACGTCACGCTTCAGATTACGGCACAATTGTGCTCTTAGACAGTCGACACTGCGATGATGGTGCCCCCATCGTAGATGGCACCGGCGTATGTCTGGCGCATAGAAACCTTCCCAAGTGGATGAGGCACCACGTGAAAAATCTCAAGAAAGGTCATCGTGGTTCCGGGGGTGTCATGCATCAATTTGTGTCCAATCCAGATCTGAAATCAATCCAAGGAGGTTGGGGAGGGCTTGCACAAGAAATGAAGCGATTTTTCCGTGCCGCCAAGCCTCACTCAGAATCAGTCCTCGGAAAGCAAAGAGCTGCGCTCGCCAAAGCCCAAGAGCGCGACCAAAAGGCGAAGGGAAGAAAATTTGATTCCAATACAGGGACTTGGTCCTCCGGCGGACCGATATCTCCGGCGTCAACTTCTTCGCCTAGCAACTCGCTTGTAGGAAAAGCTTCCAGTTCCGTACATGGATCCTCCTCATCTACTGCGTCTGCTCGGACAAACAGTTCCTATTCGCAAGGAGCTCGCGTAGCATCACAAAGACTAACATCCATGGAGCGGATTAGGCGCGCTGTGCCGAAGAAGAAGGAGAAGCCAGCAAATACACTACTAGCAATGTTCGACCGACAACGAAACGATGCAGCAGCGGAAACTTCACCCTCTGGTGATATACATCCAGAGAGCACCGCTGTCTCGGCGGCTGCAGCTATGCCTTCGGCCCCTGATCAAAACGCGCCCTCCAATGCCCATGACTTTTCCAATCAATCAACCTCGACGCCTGCAAATCTGGGATCTGCATTGAAGGCTGTCTCCAGTCAGCTAACTGCCACGTCTCAAGCTGCCACTGACGAAGATAATCTATGCGTGATTTGTGAAGAGGAACAGAAGAGTGTCGTTCTTTTGCCTTGCAAGCACCTGTGTGTGTGCGTCAGCTGCTCCAAGCTTGAGAAATTGGAAGACTGTCCAATGTGTCGCACCCCCATTTCGGATAAACTTGAGGTCTTTGTGTAAATTTGTAAATTAGACCAAGTCTTCAAGGGTAGCTTCGCACTTGAGGCAGTCAAATCGATATTTCGTGGCTCTCAAGTACGGCGGTGGAGTGCACATGGTCAATGCGGCGCGGACTGCGTCTGCAGATGACCTATCACATTGGATAACAGCATCATACTCAAAATCTGATCCGGGCACAGCTCTACACGACAACACTTTTGCAGAACTACTATGAGGCTGAAAGTCTCCAAACAGCGACGCGAGTGAACTGATCAAGATGGTTTGCAACTCTCGAGGGTCTTGCACTGGCGGCGACGACCTTACTAAAAGGAATGAATGATCCCCGCAGCTCCTTTTCTCCCCGCATGCCTTGGTCTGATCAGGTTCGACGATGGCGAACATGATGATGTAAGCGAGTCTACATTGTGGCAGGTGGCGTAAATTCACTTCTCAATTCAGCGATATGCACACTAGCTATTAGTAATCGTATACATCGTACGGAGCCATTATGCAACAACATACTGTACATGTTGTATGCATACAGTACTAGCTAGTATGCATACATCCAGCTACTCTAGTACTAGTGGGTGGTAGGTAGATAGCTTTGAAAAATTGTAGCCGGTATGTGGTTTGCAAGGAATGTTACGGAAATACGAGCTGTCTACTCTTATTACTTGAGGATCTGTCGTACAAGAGTAGGAATATTCCATCGCGCGTGCGCACGAGGCTTCTTACTGTTGGGAATCACTGCTAAGATACGAGCGAATGTCAGTCTGCTCAGTCTGCCCAAGTCTGTTCAGACTGTTCATCCCTACTAGCTAGTATATTATATATCCCGGAGGCCGATTAACAAACAAACAAAACAAACATATTCTAGCAAGATGTCTAGGTTTGGCATGTTAAAAGACTTCTGCAACTTTGACAATGATGCAATACAGAGATTGAAAATTTTGTAACGCAGTCCTAGCATTGCTTATGGCCGAGCTGGGCCCTTCATCATCCTCTTGTACTCAGTCACAAATCCAGGTTCGGGCTTCTTCTCCTCCTGTTCAGTTCGGTACTGCTCAATCTTCTCGTCTGCCTGCTCAAGAAGCTGTTCAATGCGCTGCGCCCGTGATTCCCTCGTTCGTTCTCTCTTGCTCTCCTTCGGGGCGCGGATCGACGCCACCTTCGCAGGGGTGTCCCACAAGGGGTCCCAACCCCTTCCCGTCGCAGGATCAAATGCTCCGTAGGTGCCCTCACGGATCGCCTGCTTCCGGAGCACTGCAGCCTTCCGCCCCGATATTGCGGGTTTGTGCCAAGAATTTTTCACATATTGCGGTTTGAGCGCCTCCTCACCATTTCGTTGTAGTTGTCGGGTCGCGGCGCGGAACCTCTCGGCAGCGTGGAGTGCTTGCGTTGCAGATTTGCGGCGCATATTTGTGTCGGCGTATGCTAAGCCGAATTTCGAACTTGAAATTAGGTGAGGTAGTTCTATCGGGCACGGGTGCTGATAGCGGTGGCGTTCGCGGAAGGGTAACGTGCTCAAGGCAAGTGAGTGGGAGAGTCCACTGTCCGGCTGTTGTTGGTGACGGCAAATGAGAGATACTCTCGTACGGGTTTTGTCAAGGCAGCACTTTTACTACGCATACTGTATGCACACTCTAGCTAGTATGATATGCATACTCTAGAGTAGTATCACTCATGCTTAGTACAAAAGTATGCATACTCCTAGTACTACTACTTAGTAGTATGCATAATATATATCTCGTCTGTACTTTAGCTACGTCCTACCGTATATGCATACTCTAGTACACATACTAGAGCCTAGAGTACTAGAGTACATGATCATGTATGTCCTAGGGGGTGGGAGTATGTACACTGTACGAGCTCGTATGCATAGAAACGACGAGTCAAAAATTTGCTGAAATGGGATATGAGCCTGAAACCCGGAAGTAAATGCCTCCCATGACCAAGAAAAGTCAATATAAAAAAGTCAGTCACGCAGCAGTTGCCAGGTGCAAACCAGAAGACCAGAAGACCAGAAGACCAAACGGAGCTTGGAATGCTCTTACTCTATCTTTTACATCAACTCAATCATGTCCCGACCCGAGCTAACCGGTCATGCGTCTCTCTTTTACAACTCCAAGGAGGCGCGAAAGTATGATAGCTCCTCACGTATGATCGGCGTCCAGCGCGAGATTACCGAGCGCGCGATCGAACTTCTCATGCTTCCGTCGGACAAGCCCTCCTTTGTCCTTGACGTTGGATGTGGCTCCGGTCTCAGTGGCAAGGTCCTTGAAGAGAAGGGACATGTATGGGTTGGGTGTGATGTTTCTAGAGACATGCTTGATGTCGCAAACGAACGCATCGATACGAAGCGAGAAGCGTCGAAGGGTGCTGGAGGTCAAGATGGAGACAGTGACGACGATGGCGACTACGAAATGAGAGGCGGACGTAGCGATGAAAAAGTGTCCACGGGTGATCTCATGCATCACGATATGGGCACGGGCCTCCCGTTCCGCCCGGCAACATTTGATGCCTGCATATCAATCTCTGCGCTACAATGGCTGTGCTACTCAAATTCGAAAGGACAGATTCCCAAGAAACGTTTGACTCGATTCTTTTCATCTCTTTATCTAGTTCTGAGGAGAGGAGCACGCGCCGTTCTGCAATTCTATCCCGAAACCGCGGAGCAAGCTATTCTCATTAGTGAATGTGCTGCCAAAGTCGGATTTGCGGGAGGTATTGTTGTGGACTATCCTAATTCTACAAAGGCCAAAAAGCACTACCTCGTCCTGTCGTTTGATCGATCCTATAAGGCGCCCAAGAATCTGACTGATGGGGCTCTCCTTAGTGAGGCCCGTTCGGGAGTGCGGGTCGACAAGCAAGAGGGCAAAAAGGGTAAAAAGGGGCGTATCAGGAAGGCTAAGGGTGGTGCCAAAACAAAAGAATGGATTTTGCACAAGAAGGGCGTCCAGAGGAAGAAGGGCAAGGATGTGCGCGAAGATACCAAGTACACCGGCAGGAGGCGACCGTCAAAGTTCTAGATTGTGCAAATGTTTTGGTGTGGGCTTTAATTTGTTCCTTGCTGGTCAAGTTGGATTGATCAGAAGAGAAGAGTATGATTGGCTTTGTAATCAATTACGAGCTTGTCCCAAATTTCAGACCACGCATAAACTGGATTCATAGCCTTGGAGTGCCATGGATTCTTCTGTATCAGAACTAGAGTCGGGCTCATTCGTGTCCCCCTCCAAGGCGCGGAAGAAACGGATCCGCGAGTTGCGAATGAAGCACGAAGCTCGTAAGCACCATCCTCTGCGACGCTACGAGACAACGTCCATGCTAGAGAAGGAGGAGCCTCGAGAATCTGAATCGAAAGATTCGTCAGGCATCGAAGAGGAGATCTCTCAAGGCGAAACGCTTGACCAGAATATATCGTCCATTGATGACCTCAGTTCCCAGTCGAATCCAGACAGTGGCCCTCACTTAGTTCGATTTGTTTCGCCGAGAAAAGCGAAGAGGAAACATAGTGATTTCAAGAAAGAACGGAACAAGAGGAGGCACCGAAAAGGTCAGAACCATTCCAGCAGTGGTGGCAACAGGAAGGCAGCAAGTGCTCCTGCTCTCTGCGAGTACGAGGGTAAAGAGAGGAAGATGCGAAAGTTTATTTCCGAAAAGAAATCGCCTCGATCAACCAGGCACTTGGCTTCGAAGCAGAAACCGCGCCATTCTGAAGAAGGGGACGAGTTCGGCATGATTCAAGAAAAGCAAGAGCTGGGCCTCAACCTTGCACTTGGACCATCGATCGAAGACGTGGAAGGCCAGTTCTTCATCGACGACGATGCCAAAAGCCTGAGGGAGGATCAGCTTGGCAATATCGAGAGAGGAGGTGAATCCTTAGCGCTCCTGCTTCAGGGAATTCTAGCGGGATTTAGCGTCGCTGGGCTCTTCGATGCCATACCCAGTCGACAGCCAGCGGCCTTTATTCTGCAGTACGCCCACAGGGCCAATGAAACTCGACGATTTTACTTTATCGCTACGACGCTGTGTTTAATGAGCAGAATTTGCGTTGTGTTGTCTTCTCGAGGTAGAGAAGGGGATGTAGGCCAAGCTCCTAGGATGGGAAAATCCGGTCCGAATGCTGCGTCGCCCTACGCCATGATGTTCGGTGACGCCGGAATCATTTGTACGAGCGTTCTAAATCTCTGGTCTCGCAATGTCCTTGTTCTCATCTTCTACGGTCTAGCTCTCATCGTGTCCCTCCCAGCCGCTGTCATTGATGTCCACTTGCTACCTTTATCGCAAGGAATGGGAGAGGATGACGTAGAGAGCGCTATGACCACGCTAGATGATGAACTGGAAGGAGATAGAGGCCCTGATATCGCTAGGTGGAGAGCGCTGAGTATTGTTCGATCCCTCTGCTCTCTTGCCGCCTGGGCTCTGGTAATGAGAGGCCATTATCGGGCGGTTCAGGAACGAAGGGAGAAGCTAGACGCGTTGTGGAGACAGGGGTAAAGATAAACATTCTCTTAGGTATGAAAACCAGACACTAGCTAGTATTGCTCTCCGCACAATACGACCACTTAAGACTTTTTCAGATTAATGGATACCTGTGCCTTCGACTTTGTTGCTCCATACGATGTTGAGGTGCTACCGCTGCTTCGCTTTCTCTTGCTTGATGACCCTCCCTTGGACTTAGAACTTGCCTTTGGCGATGCAGCGAAGTCCTTCGTCGATCCAAACTTGGCAAAGGCACCAAAGATAGACTGTGGCGGCACCGTCCCGCCCCTCCCCATGCGATGCGCCACTTGGGCGCTGGTGACGACGTCGAAGGTGCGCGCAGTGAGCTGATACTCCGGATCGGGCAGGACGATGCCGTTGTAGCAGTTTTCAGGGATGGGCGGAAGGAGGGCGCGGTTTACCTCCTCGGCCAGCTTGGCGATGCGGTTCGGAGGGGGGAGGTGGGATGACCCACCGTCCTCGTCGAGTCCCTCGTCGCGGAACTCCACGGCGAGATGGAGATCGCTGGGCTTGATTTCACTCCGAGAGCAGTGCCCAGCGTAGTCCTGGGCGTCGTTGATAATCTCGAGGGCGAAGCTGTACGATTTCAAGCAAAGATATTTGTCATTGAGCATCGACCCATCCCGAGTTATTCACAGTGAGAAGCAGAGAAACATGAGAAGACTTCGTTCGAATTGGTTCATGCGCGTGACAAGGGGCATCCAGATTCCAACGGAAGCCAAGTGCCGTCCACATGCGCAGGATATTTATACTCACCGTCTTGCCTGTTCCAGCAGACACCCGAACGCCTCAACCGTCAAATCCTCCCGATTCATACCATTGGTCTTGAGGGCTGCGTCGACGATCCCCACCTCCTCCGCGAGGAAAAGGCCTGTCGCCGCATTCTTCTTCACCCTTCCCCTACCTGGCACCATTGTAGAGCGCTTGTAGTAGCCCTCGAGGCTTGCCGCCGCGGCCGACAACCTCTCGGAACCGAGCCAGGCCGCGTCGTTCTTCCTGGCCTCGGACTCGTCGTACATGCTCTTGATGGTGGTTCTGGCCTTCGCGGCCGCCGCGGCCTTGTTCTGGCGGGACGCCGCCGCCGAGGCCGAGGCCGCCTTGGACGACGAGGACGACTTCTTGCTCTTCTTCTTCTTCTTGGCCGCCTCCAGCGACCCGCTCTTGGAGCCTCCCCCCGAGGAGGATTTCCTGGAGGAGGAGGCCTTTCCGCTGGATCCTGACGCCATGGTCTCTCGGGGGCGCTTCTGGGGGAGTTGGAACGGGATGAGAGGTGATGAGGAGTTCGGGAGATCGATGAAGAAGGGCAAAGGCGCTTGTCGATCCTCGAATGGGACAGTATCCGCGCCGTAGCGTCGGTCTCCGATGGAGATGGGTGTGTAAGTATGCGAGGGGGTTTCAACGAGAATAGGGGGAATTCCCGGAATCCCCTCCCGAGGCACCCGGAAAATCGGATTTTCAGTGATGTCATCGCCTCGTCCTCGTCTCCCTGCCTGCATCCTGCCGTTCCTGCCTTCTTTTGCCCTTCTTCATCGATCTCCCGAACTCCTCATCACCTCTCATCCCGTTCCAACTCCCCCAGAAGCGCCCCAGCATGAAGGGCCGCCGATCCGCCCTCGCTGTGTCCTTCCTGTGCGTTCAGTCCTCCCCGCCGCTGGTCGCCCTGGCTTTCACCCCGGACGCAACGGGGAGGAGGCCTTCCACGGTCGCACCGCCCCCGGCGACTTCCCCGGTGCCGCTCCGCGCCTCGTCCGAGGGTGCGGCCGCCGGCGCCACCCCAGCCCCTCACCTGGTCTTTCCGGGGGGGGGGGGCTCTTCTTCTACTGGCAGGCCGGTGCAGTCACCTACCTGCGGGAAGCGGGTTACGACCTGTCGGGATGCACCATGTCGGGGGCGTCGGCGGGGGCGCTGACGGCCACCCTGACCACGTGCGGGGTGGACCTGGTGGAGGCCACCGAGCTGGCGCTGGACCTTTCGGACGAGGCCGGAGTGTGGGACCGGGGGGGGGGGACTGCAGGGCATCTGGGGCCCCATAATCGAGGACTGGCTGGGCCGGCTCCTTCCCACGGACGCGCATCTGGCCGCCGGGGCCGGGGGGCTGTCCCTGCTGGTCACCCCGGTATCCCTCCCGCTCCGCGCGGCCAGAGTGGACGAGTTCGGGAGCAGGGACGACCTCGTTCGGGCCTGCATGGCCAGCGTGCACCTCCCCTGGTTCCTGGACGGTAGGTGGACCACGGAGTTCCGGGGGGCGAGGCACATCGACGGCTCATTCCTCGCAGGGCCGGGGGACTACAGCCCTCCCGCGCCCGCGCCGAGCGGGGGCGGGCCGGGCGACGGATCGGCGCCTGCCTCCCCCCCCCCCCGGTTCTCAGGCTGGACTGGACCGAGGACGGGGGCATGCAGACCCAGGCCGGGGACTTTGTCAAGCTTGTGTCCAAGGACGGGATCCGGAGCATCCTCGACCGAGGCAGGACGTACGCCAGGGACGTGATGGAGGGGAGGGGGGATTTCGATGCGCTGCCAAGGTTATGACGCGGGTGGGGTGGGCGCAAGACATCTCGACCCTGCCCGTGGCAGCGATCGATTTGCTCATAATATTATTGAGGATTTCCTTATTTACTTTTCTCTCTCGACTTTTGGAGCACGGATCCATGCTTTTTCGCGCATGCGCGAAAAAAGAAGCGGGCAGGCTCGGGCTGCGTTCCGAAAAGTGGCTTCAAGTGCCCCGCACGTAGGAAAACGCTGGCAAGGAGGGCGAGACGCGCGGGGCTCGCTCGCGCTTCTTTCCTCTCCTCCCTTCTCTCTCTTATGGGATACCACCTGGCACCTGGCCCCTGGTTGACCTGCACAGCGACGACAAGATAAATCATATTGCCATCGCGGGTCCGGTCCCATCCATACCCGATCCCGAACGAACGCAAGGAGTCCCCTTCCCATGCCCCCGACAATCGCCACCGCCGCCGCCGTGCCGGGAGGCGCCCAGGTCGCCCCCGCCAGCAAGCGCCGCAGGCTCGGCGACGCCGGAGCCGACTCCGCCGGAGCCGACTCCGCCGCCGCCGCCAGGGCCAGGGAGGTGTGGCAGCGGGACTGGGGCATCGCCGAGGTCCTGGCCGAGTGCGGGGCGGAGCTGCCCGCCGCCGGCGGTGGCGGTCTGGAGGACCTGATCCGCGGCCTCGGCGGGGCCCGCATCCCCCCCGGGGGCGACCTGTCCTTCCTGGGCGTCCGGCTCGACGCCGACGTCGGAGGGCCGTCGGCCCTGGCCGCCTCCGTCCGCGCCCTCCTGGGGGAGATGGACCGGTCTGGGGTGGATCCCGGGAACGGCCGCGTCCTGGAGGGGCTAGCGGAGCTGCTGGTGCCGGCGGAGGGGGGGGGGGCCGGGGGGAGGCATGGCCCGCTGCGGAGGATGCTCCTCCCCGCCTACCGCGTCGCGGCCCCTCCCCCGCCGCCAGGGGACGGGGACAAGGAGAACCACGGCAACCTCACCACCGTGGTCCCGGAGGGGGGGGGGGGGGGGGGGCAGGGGGGGGACCTCGCCGGCCGCCGGGGAGGTCCAGCTCTTCGGCTCCGGCTCCCTCCTCCGCGCCCTGCTCCGCGTCGACGTCCTCCAGCCCACCCTCGTCGCGGCGCTGCTTCAGAAGCTCCCCGAGCTGGCGCTGGAGGAGGAAGACGAGGAGGAGGAGGGTGGCGGGAAACCGGGCGGCGAGGCTCCTTCAACGGCGTCGGCGGCCGCAACGACGGAGGACCCGCGGCTGGAGATCCCGCGCCTCATCCTGTCCCAGATCCGCTGGCTGGATCGCATCGTCGATCCCACTGCTCTCACTGAGGCCTCCCTCGAGGTCCTCTCCGTCCTCACCTCGGCGGGAGGGGAGGACGGCGGCCCGGCCAGGGCGGCCGTCCTCGACCTCATCGCTACCCTGCCCGATATTGCCGACGAGACCAACTCGGAGCAGATGGATCGCATCGTCTCCACCCTGGCCGACGTCAGGGGGGAGGATCCGGCCCTTCTGGTGCCCTGCCTGGACGCGCTGAGCTCGCTCCGCCTCGGGGCGGAGCAGATGGCCGAGGTCGCCGGGGACGCCCTCAGGTCGCTGCAGACGGCCGACGTCGGGTCCCTGCCCGCCCTGTGCAGGTTCCTGGTGCAGAGCTCACCCCCCTCCCTCTGCGGGGAGGTTGTCGAGGCCCTCCGCGACGTCCGCCTCGGGGGGACCGGTGGCTTGGAGGAGGAGGACGCTGGAAGGGGAGTAGGAAACAGCAGCGCCGGCGCCGGTGCAGCCAAGGGGAGGAGAGGGAGGAGGCGGGGCAGAGGTTCCGCTGGCGGTGGCGACGGGTCTACCATGGCCCTGGGGAGGGCCGACGCCGAGGGTCTTATGCTGGAGGCCCTCTCGCAGGGGATGCAGTACAGGCCGGACCTGGCGGCAGCCCTCCTCGCCGCCGTCCGGGCGACCGAGCCTACCCAGCACCGCCCCTCGGACGTGTGGCTCCTCCTCTGCTGTGCCGTAGCTCCGCACAACCGGCCAGCCGTCCGGGCCATCTTCCGCTCCAAGGCTACGGGGGGGGGGGATCACCCCGGACCTGCTCCGCGACGCCCTCCGAGGCAATGGCGGGGCCATGTCCCACCTCTTCTCCCCAGCGGCGACGGACCTGGCCGATGGCCTCGTCAGGTCCCCCGAGGGGGAGGCTAGGGACCTGGGGGGCGCCCTCTACGCGGCCCTCTTCGGGGAGTTCGCCGATCCCATGAGGAGGGGGGAGGTGGTGGCGGCCCTCGCCACGCACGTCGCGTCCGGGGGGAGCCGCTTCGAGGTCGACGCCGCCATGAAGGTCTTCGCGGACCTGGCGGAAGGTGCTGCCGCTCCGGTGCCAGGCGCTCTGGTCCTCTCCGCTGGTCGGCACGAGGGCACGCTCCGGCCGTTCCGGCCCTACCTGGCCTCGCTGCTGGATCATGTTCGGAGGCTCACGCCGTCCCAGGTTCGAAGGCTCTTCCTTGTGCTGTTCTCGATGGGGGGAAACGACGAAGACGGTGCCAACGGTGATGCCCTTGGGGGGGGGGAGGAGAGTGGGCACCGGGGGCTGCGATGACGTCCATATTGTCATTCGAAAGTACCTGTCGCAGGCCTCGGTTGCATTGAAGCGAATCGTAAGATCTGTGTGCAAGTCGAGCCGTCCTTGTGTGTGTATTTGCGACCTTTGTGAGCAGGCACCTTCCTCTTCCTTCCTCTTACATCACCCTATCTTTATCCGTCTCCTTCTTGACATTCCGCTGCAAACAGGGCATCATTGGTGCGGTCGCGTTCGCCGTGTCGAGCTCGTCCAGGATAGACGAGTCAGATGCCGATGGCAGCGCTGCCCGCATAGGAAATGAGATTTCATCTGCTAATGCTGCAACTTCATCGTCTCCTGAGGTGCAGGAGATCGTGAACATGCTAGATTCGGTCCGGACGAGCTGCTCGTCACAGGAGCACTTTGAATACTTTTGTAGCAGCGATACCACTGAGGGCGAGACAGACTCCGCCATCGCCCAATTCTTCGACGAACTTTGCCTGGCTGTCCGGGGAGGTCGACTTGCTCACCCTATCAAGGAATGGATAATGGGGAACTTTTCTGAGCTGCTTGAAGAGAGCTTCCTTGGTGACATAGTCGATGACTCAACGCAAAAGCCAAGTGAAACCGAGGATCAGGCAACGGGATTAGTTATCGCCGACGCATCAGACAGAGCAATCATTGCTGGTACTTCTGCAAATCCTCGAGCGCCCACAGGTGCCATGAGATTCAACATTGATGGAGAAGACGCCCTTGTGTATTGCAACTTTCTTTCCCTGGCGGCATCCAATGATCCAGCGAAGCGAATGTTGCTTCCGCAGCTTTGTCCCCTGTTACGTCTTCTGGCGGCTTGCCATGATCGATCATTTGGTGGCGATGGACTAGGTGAAATCGATGCGATTGTGGGATGCCCTCTGTTCCTGCCGACAGAGGATAGCGTTGGAATTGAATTGCAGCACCTGTCGGCAGATCAACAACTGGCGGCTACCACGTCAGTATTCCATGCAGCATCCTGGTGCCGGGAGATCGTTAACCTTTTCATTCGCAGTGCTGCATTCCCTTCAGAAGAGGAAAATGAGTCACAAATCGCAACAACTTCCAGCGAGCTCCGTCAGAAAATAGTTTTCAGGCTCAAGGCTCTCATTGAGATTCAAGATGAGCTTCATCACGCATCCTCCAAATGTCCACAATTCACACCTCCTGGATTTCAACAATATATGCCTCCGAAGGAGTTGATCGAGCTACAGCGATCTGTAGAAAGTGATAGCGAGGATGACGATATGAATGATATTGCACCGACGGAAGCTTTGAGCAAGATGACCAAAGAGCAGAAGGAGATGCTAAAAGCGAAGCAAAGAGCTTCAAAGAAAAAGGCAGCAGTGAGGGCGAGATCAAAATCAAAGCTCATAAAAATGAAGGCAAAGTACGAGACTTCCCTTGCGGAAAGGTCCCAAGATGCTCTACAACCATTGAGCTCGTTCGCCTGCCTCGCTCTGGGATTTCCCGAGTGCAGTGTCATCGCAGGCAACGGAGAATGCAGTCAGAACCTGTCAATGGATGCATCGGATTTGAGAAAGCTCGAGGTGGGGGGACCCCTCACCAATTTGCTCCTTTCTCAACTCCAAGATACCATCGATCATATTTTTCCCAAGAAAAGGCTTGCTTGGCTTAGCAAGTCGTCCTCGGGAAAAAAGAAGAGCACTCTCGTGGGTGTCGAAAATCCCTATCAGTCGCAGTTGTCTTTGATGGAAGGTGGAGCTCAAACAAACCGAGGATTTGAAATCCTTGGAAGCATTCTGTCGGGTCATGTTTTCGTTTCCATTTACGAGCATCTGGCAACAATAGCCGAAATACGAGGAGGCGGAGGTGGCGACGTCGACGGTGATGATGGCGTCGATGGAGATAGCCATCAATTGAAGGAGTGCGCAAGCTTACTGTTTTCGTGCCTCTGCTCTATTCTCAATGTCGAAACGCTTACGTCGTCTTCCCGAGGAAGGTGCTACTTGCAGGCTGTAATGAAACAGCTTTCCCTAGGCGAGAGAGAATCCTCGCTCGAAGGGTTGAAGAGCCGAGGAAATGTTTCACTCTTGAATTTTCGAAAGTCATTTTCCGACTCCTTCACAGTTGTCGAAGAAATCATCATTGAAGGAGAGTCCGATGATCTAGCCTTCGTAATCGGGGGTGTGGTTTGTTTGGAGGCCATCATTCAGTGCGCGTGTAGATTGGAAATCGCTGTTGGCAATGCTGATATTTGTAAAAACGAAGGCATTTTGTGCCTTCGAAAGAAACTTTCTGATACTTGCCATAAATTTCTCCAACGGCGGTGGGCCCCCTCGACAAAGTACAACAAGAATACTGTTGGGAAACTGGTCTCCCTCTACATTGATAACTCCTTCGCCCCCCTTCCTGAAGAAACCGTCAAGATTGCAAGACTTGAAGCAGCTCCGTTCGGCCGCCTCGCAGCTCTGACTACTTCTGTCAATAACATCCTCCGAGAATTATCATATACTAAAGATTGCAAGGGACCGGTCGAAGCCTATCCAACATGTTCTCACCAGAGCTTTGGGAGTTATTTATCGGCAGTTATGAATTATATACCCAAGGATCTGGAATTCATTATTGATTCGCCCCTTTCGAAATCGAACGGAACGATTGAGAAAGTCCTGGAGTACACCCTCCACTTAGTTGACCTTCTCAAAAATCTCTTTGGGCTCACCAAGGAGAATCCTCAGCTTGCCAAAAGACCTTACCTGTTGACGCAGCTGCGTTTCGGGACAATATTCATGGAGACTTTCGTTGCCAAGGCAGTGCCCTTCCTACAGACCAACTTCTCGAAGCATGACAAGGCAGTTTTTCAAATCATCAAGTCGATCCAAATGGTCACGAGGCAGATGGGAAATGTTATCAATCATGGCAAAAGGGCAAAGGATGCCAACATAATCAAGGAGGCACCTCGCGCTAAGAAGATTCTTGAGATATTCCTTCATAAGATCAAGGTTTTAATGCAAAAGAACAAATGCGTAACGGCACTTTGGAGTGGAACTCTGAAGGAAAAACATATCGATGGCACTGTCGTTGAAAAAAGTGATACTGAAGACGAAGAAACGGACGATGATGAAGAAGATGATGAGGGAGACGATGACGATGACGACGACGACGACGACGACGACGACGACGACGACGACGAAGATGGTGATATTGACAACGATGACGGTAAATCTGAAGAGCAAGTTTTGAGTGGACATGCAAGCGGAAGCGAAGATGAGAATGAGACCGAATAAGACTACGATTAGTATACAGCGCCAGCAGGTCCGCGGAATAAGACAATAGGTCAGACTATATTGCACAATAATATGATATTAGGGGCTGCAATAAATGAATAGTTACGAGCTAGTAGCCACAATTTTTTCTCCGAGAAATAAAATGCCTGCGTCTTTATCTACTTCAATTTACGTTCAAGAACAGATCGATCGGCTGGGCAGTTGGAAGCTGGAATGCTCAGCAAGACTTAACGTTGCTTGTGAATCAATCCAGTTTTCAAGCAAAACGCAATCAGTCACGCACTACAATCGAAAGAAAACTAGAGGGAAGGAAGGGATGGATCTCCTGTCCACCCCTGAGATGAATGTTGAGGGGAAAACGAAGGAATATCCATCCATCTCAGATTATTATAAGGCCGCGGCAGCAACGAACGGGACACCAATCCAATATCAACATGGGCTATCCAACTTTTCTTCAGTTCAACTTGGTGATGATAGGGTATCATTCAAGACATCCCTTTCCCAGGATGCCTATCAGGTAATCGAGGTGGCCGACAAAGATGGAGAAAAGGAAGGTTGTGGGAAGGTTGAAAAAACTCGCAAGGAAACAAAGGCAGAATATGCTGAAGCATACTCTATCGTTGGAATTGACAAGATCCACGAAATGGAGCAAATGATGAGAGACAAGCTGCAACAACGGACAAAGACTGGCCCGTTCCAGCTTCGCAAGACCTTCAAGTACTTCGATCGCGACGGATCGGGCGGAATCGACTTTTTCGAGTTCCAGCGGGCCATGGAGCTTATGGGTTTCCAGTTCAATGACGTCCAACTCCTCGCGTTGTTCGCCCGCTATGACGACTCGTGTACAGGTGAGGTCGATTACAATGAGTTCGTCGAAAAAGTTATGGAATCAGACTTCAAGAAGATTGTCCCGTCTCAAAAACAAAGTCTCAATATGCTCGTAACCTCAGCATTTGGAGCTGGCTATGAGGAGGGGACCACGGGGCAAATATTGGGCGAAGATGAGGATAGTGATATGGATGAGGAGGAGCTTGAAGAGTTTCGTAGGGCCGAGGTGAAAAAACTGTTCTATTTGATAGATAGAGATGATAGCCAAAGTATTGATCGGAACGAGGTTGAAATCTTGGTGAAGGCGTTGGGACGCAGTGACATCAAACTCAAAGAAATTGGAGACGGATTCGACAGGCTTGACTTGGACAAATCGGGTCGCATTGATTATGACGAGTTTTACGACTGGATCACGCAAACAAAAAGCCAAGGCGAAGCCGGTGAAAGTTAAAATTTCTACGAAGTTAAGTTAGTCCAAATGAAACATGGAATTGATCCATGCCGAGACACGTCAAACTCTTTCTGTGCTCTTTACTCATCAACTTGAAGACGGAGATGCTCAGGGAGTTTTTGCGCTTCGAGCCACTCGCCGAAAGTATCCATTCTCTCGGATTCCTCCTTCTCTTCCTTCTCGACATCTTTAACTGTGAAATCTGTGACGCCATCCCAAAACGAAGCCGCAATTTTCCTCCCCTTTCTCATGCGGCCTTGGTATTCACTTACAGCTGTGCTCGCCGCTGCAGTCTTTGTAAATTTTACGACGACGACACCCTCCGGATTTTTGGCGAAGACGGTAATCTTTTCAACGATTCCCCATTTCTCGCATTCCGCCCGGATTTCTTCTTCAAGCTCCTTCAGAACTGCATCTTCGCCTTCTTTTTCCAATTCAATCAAATCGAACATAGCCTTCAAGACTACAATGCATAGGCCCTTCCGGCCACCAGTAATTCTCCCATTCTCTCCCTCGTCCCAACCAATGGCTTGAAGGGCTGCTAACTTTGCCACCTTTCGCTTGGAATTAGATATCTTTCCCCTATCCACAAACTTGCTTCCGTGCTGCTCAAACTTAGCCCTTTCGACACTGACTTTATCTTTGCAGTCGCTTCGAAAAAACGAGCCGTCTAAAATTTGCATAGCAAGGTCCACCGACTCGGGCCTTGCGAAGCAAATGGAGGCATCTCCCTTGACGGAACCAACCGGCCCCGAAGCATCTCCTTCACGACGACGATACAGTTTCACTTTTGATTGCTGCGTCTCAGGATCTAAATCAAGGACTCCCACTTTGCTACAAAAACCCACCACTTCATCTTCGTCCGTATCACTTGGAAGACCCGTCACGTATACCCACAATCTGGCATTCTTGGCAGTGAACTTCCCCTTTTTCTTTCGTTTCCGGCCAGCTCCAACGGATGGATCTCTGTTATAGCTTTTACCGTCATTCTGGTTGCGGTCACTGGGTCGTTTTATTCCGTTGGTTTTGTTAATAGGAAGATCCAGAGGGATCGCTTGCTTTGTACGCCGACCAGATGCAAGATCCTCATGGACCCAGGTGCCACCAGAAAGCGGGTCCTTGATATAACGCGTTCCCCCATCGCTTTCATACTCCTCTTCATTATCGCTGCCTTCTCCCGTGCCTTTCCCATTTCGTGCAGATTGGTTATCGCCTTCTTCGGCAGTTGTGTTCAGAAAGGCCTCGAGATCATCTTCTTCTTGCTTAGAAAGTTCAGGATCCCCTATTGGTGCATTTACACCATCGTCTCCATCGTCAAAAACCATGTCCGCCTCATCAAATGATTGTCCATCGGGCTGCGGCTTTGTTCCATTCGTTTGACTCACTGCATCACTGTCGCGAAACAAGCCGTTACTACCATGGTCTGACGCCTTGAGAGGAGGCTGGGAGCGTTTATTTTGTCCAACAAGAGCTGACAATTGCTGATTGGCATCTTCGAATGCCTCCATGGCTAATCTGAGCAAAGGTAAATCCGATATGTATTGCCAATTCTGCTCTCGTTGTTGTTCTCGTTGCAGAAAGTCACTCGACCACACGCGCGTTGAGTGATCAATGGACCCCCCCTTTTCCTCCCTTCCCCCCGGGAAATGGCAACATCAGCTAGGCGCAGCTCAGCCCCCTTGGTGTCCCCGACGACTGTGCCGTATACCTCCTCCGTGTCTGTAGGAGGAGCTTCTAGAGTGGCAAAGAGCCGACTGGCGCTGCAAGTGTGGGCCCTAAAGTCTCGCGACACAACCGTCGGCGCGATCGAAAAGGATAAGCTGCCGTGCACCGTGAGTGCGAAGCAGAAGGCGGATGCGCTGAATTTCATCTTCTCGGGTACAGCGTAATCAAACGATGCGATGCGATGGATGCAAATGGAGGAATGAATATATGTACATCTCTATGTATACGGTACATCATTGAAAAGAATTCGAATGCGTGGTTGCTGACTTGCTGACGAGACAAGAAAAGAGATATAGGTGGCCCGGGAGAGCCGCAGGGCTAGGCGGGCTCGCCATCGCAGAGTGCGTCATTATGCATTACCCCGAAACGTTCATAGATACAAATAACCTAACCCTCTTAGTGTAGTTGTGAATCGCGTGCGAGCGTACGACTAATTACTGCTACTCTAGCTAGTATGCATACTCTAGTACGTACTAGAGTTGTTGTTGTTGTTTAGAACTACTACCTAGCTCGTAGTATGCATACGAGTCGTACTACTAGTGGGTAGTATGTATAATAAACTAGAGTAGTAGCTCGTCGAGTTACTGTATCTCTCGTTGTCTCTGTCATCCATCCTCTGAACGAGCTCGTATCTCATAAAATAAATGTGATTGTCACGTCTCATGACGGACCCAAAAGAGGGCACCTACCAGCAACCAGAATGCTCTGCCGACGACGGCGCTCAACCACCAACAGCACCCACCTCTATACACTCCCTCGACGCAACGTACCTGTACCAGAACCGGCGGACCGGATCTGCCTCCGCTGCCCCGCTCACCGTCCGGCAGCTTTGCCGTCTTTTATGTCCCCCCTCTGCGGCAGCTGCCGCCAACCCTCTCGTCGCTGAAGACACGCCGGTCATAGGATACGACCCGGCAAC
>Ga0099799_10135_pt1 | contig 22344 bp, 10 predicted proteins | sample Uncmet6_SortLC_1_FD_89033 | JGI IMG/M metagenome (GOLD analysis project Ga0099799, IMG submission 89033) | Marine eukaryotic communities from CALCOFI LINE 67, Pacific Ocean - CN11_C50_N6_SortLC_1 | ecosystem: Environmental > Aquatic > Marine > Oceanic | place: Pacific Ocean: Monterey Bay...
GGCCCCACCCCCGGCCCCGCCGGGCCGCTCCGGGCCGAGGACGCGGCCCCGGACTTCCACCGCCGACCTCAACCTCGACGCCGACGCCGACGACGGGGTGGACATCCTGGCGGAGTTCCGGCGCAGCGGCGGGGGAAGGAGCCCGCGGGCGAGGGCGACCGCGCGGGAGGGGAGGGCCGTCGTCACTCCCACCGCGGCAGAGCAGAGGAGGGAGCAGAGGCGGAGGGAGAGGAGGAGGAAGGGGAGGCAGCAGCAGGGGAGGAGGCCGCCCAAGGGGGGCGGGGCGGGGCAGAGGAGGAGCAGCAGGCCCTCGGCGGCGCGCCGCCCGCCCCCCATGTCGGAGCTAACCATCCCCGCGAGGTCCGGGGGCGGGAGGGCGAGGGCGGCTGCAGGCGAGGTGGGCGCGCCCCCGGAGCCGCAGCGCAGCGCCCTCGACGAGGCGTTCGGGGATGCCTTCGGCGAGGACGCCCTGCGGCCCTCGGGGGAGGACGGGCCGCGGCAGCGCAGCGAGCTCGACGACGCCTTCGGCGACGCCTTCGGCGAGGGATGGGAGGCCGGCCGAAGCACCAGAGACGGAGACGACCGCGACGGTGATGGCGGCGGGAGCCAGGCATCCGGATCGAGCGGTGGGCTCTCCGCGCTGACCTTCCGGTCGGCCCGATCCATCGCCGAGCAGGCCGCCAAGGACGCAGCGGAGGCCCGCGCCAGCGACGGCCGGTGGGAGGAGGGGAGCGACGGGGAATGGCGCCAGGTCAAGGACCAAGAGCTGTGGGAGGAGGGGAGCGACGGGGAGTGGAGGAAGGTCACAAGGGCCGTCGCTGTCGCCGGCGCGGGCGGAACGGGGGAGAGCGCGGCTCCCATGTCGGTCACGCCTGAGCCCCAGAATGAGGCCAAGAAGGAGGCAGGGGCGGGTCCTGTTTGCGGCTTGGATGGGGAGGAATCCTTGTGGGAGGAGACCAGCGAGGGCGACTGGATCAGGAAGGGAGGCGGGAATGACAAGGGGGAGGGCAAGGAGAAGGGTGACGCCAAGTCTGACTCTCCCATTAATCACGACGCAGAGGATAATGAAGGCTCCGAGAGATGGGAGGAGGACAGCGAAGGCGAGTGGAGAGTAGTTGAAGGAAACTCCGAAAGCAACGAAGATAAGAAAAAGATGGTTACCCCTCCCAGAAGAAAGACGGATCCCACTTCGTCTTCTGTCAACAACAGTCCCACCTCACCACCCCCCCCCCCCCCCCCACGACGCAAGCCAGAGACAAACGGCAGCGGCACTGATAAGGAGCCTTCCGAAGCGGACGCCCCTGAACCGAAAGATTCCAGTCATCCTCTCCTTGCTGATACCAAAATTAGATATCGAGATGCGCTTGATGCGTCCCCAGCTCTTGCTTCGGCAACAGCCAAGGCGAGCGGACCATCACTATTGGCCCGCTCCAAGGCTAGAAAGGAGGCCGAAGAGCGACAAAAGGCCGAAAGAGCCGAGCGAAAGACGAGGGAATTGTCCGATGCTCTCAATGTTCTTTCCCATTCCCACAGTCCCTATACGGACGCCTCCCATAAGTCCCACAACGAGGTATCGACGATGACCGGCCTGTCCACCAATCCCTCTCTGCACTCTCTTGGCAGTGAGTCGATCACAAGCTCTGCCGCCGTTGCCATCCTACCTAGCATGGTCAATGTCAGTGCATCGGGTAAATACGATGACACCATTAGCCAGGGCAGTTCTGTGAGCTCTACCCCAACAGACTCACCAGCGAGAAACATGAATGCACAGACCGCCCGCGATGCCATTGTCGCCGCGGCATCTCGCCACCGTTCACGTTACAGCACCCGAGGTTCTCTGCGGCCTCCAATCGATCCAGAGGTTCAATCTGAAGGAAGCGGACGAATGCCATCATTGGTCGAGGAACCCAGTTTGGGGGTTTCGGTTCCTGGTGCCACCTCATTGGCAGGCCGCCCTATACTGCCTAACAGTTCTGCTCGCGCTTCCTCTATTAACAAGAAATTAATGACGCCACTCGAAAGACAGCGAGAAATGCGCCGCAACAAGCTAAACTCATCTGCTGATGCTGCACAAGACACTCAACAGGTCGGGCACGGGAGCGCCGCAAATGGTGAGGCTGGCGTGAAAAAGGATCTCCCAAATATCGACGAATTTGGTAGCAATGGCCAAATAAGTGTGACTGTAAGCGACGATGACATAAGTACAACGTCATCAAGTGAGAAGGAGCTCCAGGCAGAGCCAAAGCAAGAAATAATGGCCCCTCGGAAAGAAACGGAAGCTGGCGTCGTGCTGAGAGATTTCACTACTTCAGAGGACAAATCTGGCGAGAGCAGATCCGCGGATAAAAAATCCGTAGAAGATAAACCCATTGAGGCTAAACCTGAGGAAGATGAATCCTCCGCAGAGGGCAGATCCGCGGATGAAAAATCCGTAGAAGATAAACCCATTGAGGCTAAACCTGAGGAAAATGAATCCTCCGCAGAGGGCAGATCCGCGGATGAAAAATCCGTAGAAGATAAACCCATTGAGGCTAAACCTGAGGAAGGCAGTTCCGCAGAAGGCACATCTATACAGGCCACATCCGGCGGCAATGCATCCCCTGAAAAAAATGACAAAAAAGGCCGTATTGGCGGATTTCTTAGAGGCATTGGCGGATTGCTTCGCGGCGGAGGAACATCTCCCACGGAACCCGAGTCAAAATCAGAATCTTTCGTTTCGATTACTAAGAAGGAGGGGGATGAAAGTAGTGACATTGACTCCCATGTAGGCCTCTATTTCTTACCGTCGGCGCCAGCTGCTGCTCTTCCGTTGCGTTCTCACCCAGAATATTCAAAATATTTTGCAATGCTTAATGCCAATGTGCCAGAAAGCTTTGTGAAAAGAGTATGCGAAATCGATGGCAAGAATTGTTTGGTTCTTGATATGGATCCTGACAAGCCGTTTGAGCCACCAGTTCGAAGCAGGGATTACGAGCTTGACGACAGAACGGACGAATCCGTTGCCACATCAGGTGACGACAACTCGGCTCAATCCGTACCACCGATGCAGCGTGCTACTAGTAGCTCTGCACCAGGCAAGCTGTCGGAGGAACGCGCAAATATTGCGTTTGCGAAGCGATCAGCTACACTAGAGTCCAAAGCGCCCCCTGGGAAACTAGCGGATACTGGACGGAACGACGTTGCCACCTTGTTTGCCAAGCGAGCCAAAGATAGTAACATTCATGATGTCGCCAAGCCAGCACCTGGAAAGCTGGCAGACACGGGACGGAATGATGTTGCTAACCTTTTCGCGAAGCGTAATGCCGGAGCTGTCGCCGAAGCAATGGAGAAGCCAGGAAGGCTTTCTGATACGGGAAAAGGAGATGTTGCAGGTCTCTTTGCTTCTAAAGCACAACAAGCAACGAAGGGGACAGAGACTGTCGCTGCTCTCTTTGCCGCGCGAGCACAGGAATCGTCTGTAGCTGCTGCAGCCGATAAGCTCGAGAAGAAAAGGGATGATGGAACGGAGAAACCGGCCCTTAAAGATGATGCTGAATATTCGAAATATATGAAGATGCTGAAGATGGGCATTTCAATTGGAGCTGTACAGCAGGCGCTCATCAAAGATGGTAAAGATCCAGCTATTGCTGAAATGGACCCTAGCAAACCTGTCGTTGCCAAACTATTGATAAGCAAGCCTTGTCTCAAGGATGACCCAGAGTACGCAACATATTTTAAGATGTTGAAGATGGGACTGCCAGCTGGGGCTGTTAAGCAAGCACTTGTTCGAGATGGCAAGGATCCCTCGGCCATAGATGCAGATCCTAACAAACCATTTGTCACTGACGATCCCAGTGCCAAGGACGGATCTCGTTCAGTTAAGAAAGCACCAAAGATTTCGCGAAAGCGTTTGTTTTGGACGTCGATTGACGAATCTAAGCTCGACAAGGACTCTCTTTGGGCAGGCTCGTCATCTGATGCGCTGAATCTCGAAGGTCTTGATTACGACGCTGAAGAGTTTGCGAATCTATTTACAGAAAAATCCGGGGAAAAGAAGGTTCAGGAATCGTCCGAAAACAAGCAGCGAAAAAGAGCAGTGGCAACTCTGATCGATAGCCGACGGGAAATGAACGGCTCTATTCTTCTTAAACGCTTCAAGCGGGAATATAAAGAGCTCGCGAAAGAGTTGAATTCTTTAGAGGTTGGAAATATGGATGATATCGAGATCAAAGCCTACTTGAAGCTTCTTCCGACTGAAGACGAAGTAAAAACAATAAATGCACACCTTGCGAAGTTCAAATCAGAGGTGGAAAGAGAGGAGGCCATCTCAAAGCTTTGCGACTGTGAAAAATACATGTGTGAGATGATGAAGGTGAAGAATGCATCAAAGAAATTGAAAACTTTGATGTATTTTGCTTTGTTTAACGATCGGTTTCTTGAGCTTGAAGGAGAGATCAAGAGCTTGAAGGAAGCGTGCGAATGCGTGCGGAGCTCCGACAAGCTTAGACGCCTTATGGTATTTGCTCTTAGGCTAGGAAATACTCTCAACACGGACGGATCTAATGCGGCCGTTTCAGCGATCACAATGGATTCTCTTCTGAAGATGCACGAAGCAAAGGCCTTTGACAAACGGACCAGCGTGCTTCATTATCTTGTGTCTATAATTGAGAAGAACGATAGCGCCGTATTGAGCGTCAAGGACCAGCTGGAACCAGCCAAAAAGGCTGAACGCATAAACGTTGATACCTTGAAAAAGACGCTTGCGGATATGTCAAAAGGACTTGAGTCTGCCAAGGACATTGCTCTGGAAGAGGCACGTCTCCAGGGTAAAACATTTGCAGAACTAAAGGAATCAGTCGACCAGTCTAAGATTGGACAATCTTACCGCTTGGCGGAAAGCCGTCTCAACGGTGTTGCTGGGCAGCTAGAGGAGGCTGCCAATGCATGCTCGAGCTTGCTGAAATACTTTGGAGAGGAAACCAAGATGCCTTCAGATGTCTTTTTCTGCACACTTAATGGATTCATCTCTATGTTTGAAAAGGCAAGAGAAGATATCGATCGCAAGGCGAGGGCCAAGGCGCGCAAGGAAATGCTCGCGCTGAAACAGAAGGAGCGAGCAATGCTCGGTGGTGCCTACTCGCCCATTCCAACAAAATCAGATATATCACGGCTGTCAGGAATATCAGGAATGTCAGGCTTGTCCGACTCTAGATCGGAGCTTTCAGAATCAAGATCCAAGGTATTGCATGAGATTGCTGCTGGTAGTATTAAATTGAAGCGCGCGGGAGGACCGGGGAATAGTCCCTCAACGGAGCAGTCCGCAGAGAAAAGTATCAACTTAAAGCCCTTGGAACACTCGGGAGGTAGTCCTTCGACGGAGCAGTCTGCAATGGACAGCGACATCTGTGAAACCAATAAAATTGAAGACAGGATTATCAAGGAAGAGGAGAGATTTGCAGAAAGTGAGAAAATAACCGATTTGTCGGCAGATAACGATGACGAAAGTGTTGACTCGATGGACTCGCAATGTGTCGTTTCTTAAACGAACCATGATAATAAGGGGGAAATGATAAGGGTATTGTGTGGTCAGAAACTTTAAAGAGGCCGCCACAAAACGTACAGGAGATAGCGACGAAGACGCCACTGTAGACTCCGTGGCCACTTTTCATTCTATAAGTGTCGTTTCATACAAAATTATAACAATAAGGGGTTATTGCAATTATGGTCATTTAAATCGCGGCTATTGGTATTTACTTCGAGAGCTTCTCGAGCTTTTCGCAAAAGCAGTTCACTTGCTCGAGCGTATTTTCATATGAAAGTGACGCCCTCACAAGATCGACTGCAAGCATTTTTGCAGAGTCTGCAGGCGTCGATGTAGCCGGAACTACGCTCAGTTCGAAAATAGATCTTGATGTAGTCTCAGGACTTTCATCCAGGTATAAAAGCATGCTCTCTTTGACTCTCTCCGACTCAATGCCGTGGATTGAAAATGTGACAATACCGCACTGAGACCCTTTGTCAAAGGGCACGTCATGGTAAACTGACACACGATTCATGAAACTTAATCGAGCACGCAATTGTCTTCCAAGACTGCAGCATGATTTTTCGATAAAATCCATTCCTACCTCATCCAAAGCATATTCAATTGCGCTTCCGAGGCCGAGCTTATTCGCAATGCTTGATTCCCAGAATTCAAATCGCGATGCTCCTTGCAAATATGTATGGTCGAAACTAGCTGTTAGATCAACGCTAGCCGTTAGATCCACCACTTTGCCGTCTTCTTCCAGTTTTCTTACTGGGCAGCATGCATGATCAACGTGATGCGGCTTCAAGGCATTTGCAATATCTTCCCTGACATAGAGAAATCCAGTTCCTCTGGGGCCACGCAAGTACTTCCTTCCGGAAGCTGCGAGTGCATGACACTTTATCTTCTGAACGTCAAGACCGATCTGCCCAGCGGACTGACACGCATCAACAAGGTAAAACACTTTCGGTATAGCCGCACTATCTGTTCCAGCACGGTCCTCTCCGTTGACTGTCGAAACAACGTTCCCAATTTCTTCAACGGGATTTATAATACCCGAGTTTGTGGGTATATGAGTGCAGCATACCATGCAGATAGATTTATCTTGAGCCACCATTTTCCGGAGGGCAACGGTATCAACGATTCCAGTAATTTCCTCCTTTCCGCTTTCATCGACGTATAATGTTGAAGGTATCGTCAATACTTTCCATAAAACACCCTCGCCCTTAATTTGATCATTTTTCTCCCTTGCAAACTTTACGGCTGCCACGACATTCGCAGCGTATTCGGCCTCACTCATCAGTATTGTCCTCTGGACAACATTGCCACCGGCTATTCTCGCCTCTTCTTCAGCACTTCGTGCCAGCTGCTCTGCCATTGAATAAAATATGCGTGTCCACGCCACTGTTGCCGATTCCACCAACGCTATCACTCTCCTCGGATCCCCGCCTCCGCTTTTTGCATTCACCAATCTAGCTACCGAAGCATAGACCCGATCAAGACGAGGCTTCGCTCGAGCAGCAGCAAGATAGCCTCCATTTTCGGTTTCGTCGTTCAAGTGTGCGATTATCGTTTCCACAACTATTGGCGGAGATGGAGATGCTCCTGCATTGTTGAAGTGAACGACTCCTCCGCCAACCATATCTTCGTCCCTATCATTTGAAGATATTATCTCCATTCCGTGTCGATTGGAAGCCATACTCCCAGAGCGGGGCCGAGGTCCGAAAGCATGAGATATGGAAAACGAGAGTATGACCAAAAGGAAGAACAACATGCCCTTCGCAAACAAATATATTCATACAATGTACCTGCCTGTATGACCGGTCAAGCGATGTTGCCATGTCGCCATGTCGAGGTGTCGAGTGTACAGCAGTACGATAGTAAATTGTATGTATAGTAGCTAGATCAGTAATACTAGTGGTACGTACATGCATGTACCGTACAACATGTCGACGGTACGCCGGTACGAAATATAAAGTTGCGCTGTCGTCGAAACGCTCCTCCTCCTCATTAGCTCCATATCCATCCCAACGCCCAAGCTCCTGCCCCGCAGCCAGGGCACCCACGCATATTGTCGCTCACATGCGACCCAAATTTGTTTTTCTTTTATATTCTCGATGGTGCTAAGTTATTTAATGGCAGCCGAAGAATGGCTTCATCAAGCAGGCCCTTACTCGCCAAAGCATTTGGAGGGTTGGGCTCATCCAGTTATAGCCTTTCTACTCCATTACGCCATCGTCTTACCTTCAGTAATTATCATGCATGATATCATGGTCGAAGGATTGAACGAACTCTCGTCCATCTCATTTTCTCGGTGTCCAGCGGGAAGCTCATCGTACAGTACCAATCCATTCATGTCAGAATCGGCTGTATCCAATGGTTTCGCCATCTATATCCTTTTTACTTTTGTATACCGCCTCACGCTGAGGACAACATCTGGATCTCTTCACAAACGTGCCGTCATTTACGAGTTCACATGGCTTTGTAACTCGACAATGATATTCATCTCCATTGGATTACGTACGTGCCGGCCCATTTTGGCATTATCCTTTTGCGTCTCAGTCAGCGTTGATCAGCTTCTATGGTGGGTGGATCTTATTGGCTGGGCTGGTAGGTGAGAGAACCAAACATGCAATCGTTTCAGTGTTCGTAACGAAACGTGCTCGACTCATTTCTTTTAATATACACTCTCGTCTTCTACACCTAGCGGCTTCAAGAAGTTTCCAATTGGCGTTATGAAGTATTTGACTTGGCCAAATACCTCCTGGAAAACCCGCGTAACATCTTCTCATCACTTATGGACAATTCCTATAACCATATATGTTACAGGATATGAGATAGAATTTCAATGCTATCTTCTAAGCGTTTGGATCGTTTCATTGCACGTCTTGCTGTCGCGCTGGCTGACGCCATTTGTACTGACACCACAAAAAGAAAGTAAGTGCCTTGAAATTGTCCCTGAAAAATATCTCAACGTAAATCTATCCCATGAATTATGGAAGGATATACGGTTTCGTTATCTGCAAATCGGGAGAGACAAACCAACCGCTCTGGTCTACCTTTGGAGATTATTACTGAGATGGCATCTTTTCAATTTCTTGTGCTTCAGATTTCTATACGCCATATGTGCCCACGGGAGGTAGACATCGCAGGGAACCATACATGCACGCTCTAGGAAAGGGCCGCTGCTTTTATCATGGAAGAAAAGCTGCAAAATTCGGAGTGACGATTACCCGAACATGTCAGCTCCCCAAATGAAAGGTGTGTGATCATTTTTGGTTTCGGTTTCATTTTTTATGCAACCCGGAAACGATGCTTTCAGGGCTGCTTTCAGTTTCCGATGCTGGAGAACAGGGAGGGTGGGGTGAAGACTTAGATGAGGGTAGACCCTATCCCTTTATATTATATGCATCAGTTGAGTTTCCCAGAGCACTTCAATATATACTCCTCGTGTATATGAATTTATATAAAATTTAAAAGTTCGATGTACGAGTCGTAGCCATAACAATTTCACTTCTCAAATATAGTTTGGGTATATAGACTTTAGCGACTGGTGATAAATATAAAAGTCATCCAACAGCAACAAATAACTCGCGGACTTCTCTGGAGAGAAAATTCCGCATGCCCGAACGCACTGTCCCGTCCCGGATCCCGGAATTGTGGCAGATTTAGTCCAACGCACGGACAACAGATCAGCCCATCACATTAAATTTGGTCATTCCTGTTCCATAACTGTGATCATGGTGGTCGCAGCGGCCGATGGACGGCCTTACAGGTCTCATCCTCGATCTTTCGTAGAATCTCAAACCAGAGACGAGTGCAGGAAGCTGCAATTAGTCGTCCCAAAAGGAATCAATCCCCATGCAAGCGGGCAAGGACCACCCAAAAATATTGAAGTCACATCATATGTAAGCTTGGCCTCCGATGGAGATACCTTCGCTAGATTTAGTCGTAGTGCCGACGTTGCTCCTCAGGGACGTTCGGTGAATTCGTATGACTATCGGGAACCGGAGGAACCGAAATACACCCCGAGGGAACCAAAGCAATACGAGAGAGGAGTTGAGAGAGTGAAGCCTTCGCCACCGCTGTCTTCTCGCCTTACTTCCTCTTCTCTACAAGCTTCCGTCCCCAGTCGCCCATATCGTCACAAGGTCAATTCGTTCGATGTCATCGACGATAATATTTGGTATGAGGGTACCGCAAAAAGGGAAGAGTACCATCCACAGAAGGCAGAGGAACAGGAAGATGATGACAACTCCCTGTTAGGTGGTGAATCAATCGATATTCCAGCAGAGATTGATGTTCCCATTCAAACTGTAAGTGCGATTATAGCATCGTCTATCCCGAATTCAGTAAAGCGTCGTACTGACGTCCGGAAGAATTCAAAACTGCGAGAAGCTAAAGAAAGTATGAGAAGGAAAGTCATTGAGTCTGTCCTCGACCCTAAGCCAAACCGTGCCTCGTCTGATTCTAGTAGTGGTGATGTTTGGTCACTTTCAGACGAGTCAAGCGAGTCAGGCTCTTACTTTCGAATCTCAGAAGATATGAATCCATCAGTCAAACATAATCCATCCATAACGAGCTCCATTTACAGTGTCGCTGAATCCCTTCTCATGGAAGTCGAAGAGGAAGAAAGCAGGGAAATCATACAAACCAGAGAGGGAATTTCTCATGTACACGATAATCCGAGCAATTTGCATCCAACCGCAATCTCAAGCTCAAAATCATCGGGGAAAGTAAATGATAGCCGGGTAAAGGAAAATAGACATAGCGTCCGGTTCAACTTACCATCGATCAACGAGCGATCAGAAGACCTAGACTACAGTGTTCGTCATGAAGGATTAGATGTGCCACAAGCTGGCTTGACTTCCGTCCCCGCTTGTACTAGCACCAAGGATGTCAGGGAAGCCTATCGAGGCTATCGCTCTCTCGGGGATGAGGTAAGTGAGGTCACAGGTCTCGCCTCATCTGTGACGACAGGGCCGGTGAGTAGAGGAGACTCAATGGACGATTCAAGGGTTTCAATAGACGACATCGAAAAATATCGGACTGATAGTATACTGATGGACGGATCATTCAGCGAGAGCGACGATGAGTACGAGAACATTGGAGAATATAGGGAATCCGCTGATGACGAGAGTTCACTAACACCTCTGGTCGGGAAGACCACAAAGCTGGTTTCAGCCATTAAAGACAAACCAAAGTATTCGCCCGCACTAGAACCTCCCCTGCCTAGAACCGTAATCCAAAAAGGACTATTCAAGACTCGAAAGAAATGGCGACCATTCCGACAAATGAAATCGAAGAAGATAGAAAGTGTACCGAAAGAAAATCCTGGCATTGTCATAGATCCATACTACGATGATCCACAGTCAATGTACGACGATCCCTACGCAAGGTACGAGGAGGAGGACTACAAATACGAAGATGATTCAATTTTCTACGATTCTGTTGATGGTATTACTAATTACAGAGAACGGAAATTGATGAAGTCTCAGCTAGAGAACGATGATTCGGGAGTGGAGGAGTTTCCAGAAGGTCTCTCACTTTTTGAGCAATTTGAAGGAGCTCAGCAACCCCAACAGGAAGCACCTCACAACCACGAGATGGTTCAAAGTGCTGCCAAAGTGTTACACAAGGACCCCCAAGCAGCCCGGCAAGTCCGGCAAGTAGACGCATACAACCAAGAAATGGTGCAAAGGGCCCGAGAAGAAGAGGAAAATCTGCGTAGTGATGAGACAGCACTTCTACTAGCTATCCAGTCCGGAAACGAGAAAGAGTTACAGGATCTTTTGGCCGTTATGAGCTCAAATGGAAGCGATATAAGCTACCCTAGACATTCTCAGGACGGTGAAGAACAGAAACATGGAACAGACCTACCTGCATGGGTTCATGACGCAGGCGATGAGACTTACAAGCGCGCTAATGTCCTCGCTTCGACTTTGAGGACAGCGATAGGGGAAATCGAGAAGGAGCTCATGATCAACTTAGAGTAGGGGGTCAAGAGATGCAACCCTTTCTTTGCCCGTCCCTGATTGGACTATATCACTACCTTACAGTCATAGAAAATGTTATTTTATCTTATCAACCTCGTTTTCGGTAGCCGCCGCGGAAGTCGTCATTTTCTTTGCGCAACCGATTGTAGCCTTAAGATGAAATCTGATGAAATCAATGTTGAACGCGCTGAACAACAAAGCAATCAATCCACAGCCGAGCGACAGTGGTAAACCACCTACCTTATAAAGCTTCACCATCGTTAAATGCGTCATGACAACAAATTTCAGCCCTCGGTAATATAATTGAGAGCCAAGGCAGAAGACGTGATTGGCCATCCGAATGAGCGGAGTGTTGGACTGAGAAAGGGGCGAAAAGTCGAGCATTTGGCTGATGTAATGCAACGTCGATGTAAAACCCAGCAGCGCGATAAAGAGGTGGGACACCTCGTCGCGTGGGCAGTCGTCCCCGAGGTAGAGGCACATTACGCAGAACGCTAGAGTGCAGATGTGGTGAACGAGAAGTAGTGGCCAAACGGCCCGGTGCATCTGTTCCACCGTGACATCGATCCTCAGCCGGAAGGACAGTAGAATGTGGTAGATCAGCACAATTTGGAAGCCACACTCACTGATAAGAGCCAAATTGAACCACGCGATCTCTCTCGTTCTTAGATATATTATCGGCAAAATTGCGCCGTTGATTGCATGCTCAAAAGATAGGACCATGCTCGCGACGAACATTTTGCGAAGATGGTGTCCAGTCTCCAGCCAGAATGAAGCAAAGCCGTTGAAATGTGGAGCGACGTAAGGGTAACTCAAGTTGGGAAGCTTCAAGCGAAAATGTTGATCGATCCATTCAAGTACTTTGCTCTCGTACAGCTTGCCCTTGTACCTGGCGCTCGCGGTCGCCACTTCCTGCAGGTCTGCCACTGATATATCCTGCCCGACGAAGCTCATGAACCGGAAAATCTGCTCCTCACTGGCATCGACAAGTCTAATGTCGAAGGGTACGGCCGAACCAGGGGGATTTGGGTGCGGGAGAGCAGAGGGGATCCACACCTTATCCGTAGGGATCGGTCGAGTAAAGAAATACTCAGCGAATGCAGTGAATCCATGTTTCAGGATTTGGAAGAGGCAGAACCAACACACAAAGGATGCCGTGGTTAGAAGCACTATCGTCTGGATGGAGAAGACGTCATCGAGAATGCTGATCGCGGTGGGTGCCATTGTTGTGGCCAAAGTCATTTATGTCCTTCGATGAACATAGCCAATGATACCGCCAGCTTATGGCCCAGTACACCACACGTACCGTACGTGTAGGCTATCCATAAATAATCTTAACATACATGTCACCCTGGCCGAGATGTAACCACCCGGATTAATCCTCAGATGGCAAAGGCGACGTGGTCCCCTATGCATATGGACAACCCTTTGCATTAGACACGTCGTGTACGAGTCCGTAAAAACAACCACTAAATAGTGTAGTGCCTAGATAACTTTTTATTGATGACGCACGAAATGAGGCGTCGACTGAGTGTATGTATTACTAGAGAGTATGCATATTACTGGAATAGTCATAGCTAGTAAGTATGGACCACACATACCATGCCCCTCCCTCCGTCATACATCGAAACCAATAATAACCAACAATCCATCATCTGTCGGCTGCTGTATTGAGCTATTCTGCGCGGTGTGCATAAAACTCAACGGCGACCAATAATGAAGCTAAGCATGGCCTCGATAGCAATGGCCGCGACTATGCCAATCGGCGCGGTCCGGGCATTCTCCGCCGCGTCCCTCCGCCGGACCTCGCCGTCCCTGTCCGCAGGCGCCTGGGCTCCAAGGGCTTTCTCCTCGGTACCGATGCGATCGACGGAGGTTGAGGGCGAGGTAAGCGAGGACATCGACTACGATGGGACTGATACATCCATTTACACACAGCAGGCCGGGGAGCTTTCCAAGCTCAAATCGCCCTTCCTTCAGGTCATGCGCGACCGAGGGTTCCTCCACCAGTGCACCAACATCGTCTCCCTCGACAACACCATGGTTGAGGACCTCGAGGATGGGGGATCCACCAGCGCGTATCTTGGCTTCGACGCCACCGCTGATTCCCTTCACGTGGGATCGCTCCTTCAGATCATGATCCTCCGCCACCTGCAGAAGTGCGGTCACCGACCCGTCGTCCTGATCGGGGGGGGGACCTCCAAGGTCGGCGATCCCACGGGGAAGGACGAGTCGAGGGTGCAGCTGACCGATGAGATCATAGAAAAGAACACAGCTGGCATATCAAAGGTGTTTGAAAAATTCCTTGACTTCGCTCCGGACGGCACCGAGGGCGGAGACAATCCCAGCGCTGCCATTATGGTCAACAACAACGACTGGCTGTCGTCCCTCAACTACATGGAGTTCCTCCGCGACTACGGTACGCAGTTCACCATCAACAGGATGCTCAGCTTCGAGTCAGTCAAGCAGCGCCTGTCGAGAGACAGCCCCCTCTCTTTCCTTGAGTTCAACTACATGATTCTGCAGGCATACGACTTCCTTGAGCTTTCCCGCCGTTTTGACGTCAAGCTGCAGCTGGGAGGATCGGACCAGTGGGGCAACATGGTGTCTGGGACCGAACTAGGGAGGAGATGCGATGGTGCCAAGCTATTTGCGCTAACGGCCCCCCTCATGACAACGTCGGACGGGAAAAAAATGGGAAAGACCGCAAACGGAGCAATTTGGCTGAACGCCGACCGCCTCTCCGAGTACGACTATTGGCAATTCTGGAGGAACACAACCGATGAGGACGTCATTAAATTCCTCAAGCTCTTCACTGAGCTTTCGCTGGAGGAGATATCGAAGCTCGAGAAGTTCAAGGGGGCAGACATCAACAAGGCAAAAATTGTCCTCGCCGACGAAGCAACATCACTTCTTCATGGAAGAGAATGCCTGGGAAAGATTCACGAGACGGTTGAGAGAATGTTCTCCGCGAAGAAGGGAGGGGACGGAGCAGGGTCGACGGACTCCCTTCCCCGCATGTTTGTCGATCCCGATAAGGTAGCTGGAGATGGGGTCCGTTTCGCGGATCTTTTTCTCGAGCTTGGCCTGGCGACGAGCAAGAAGGACGCTCGGCGTCTCATACAGGGTGGCGGGGCACGGCTGAACGACGTGAAGATCGAGGATGAGAACGGGACACTGCGCGAGGGGGACTTCGAGGGCAAAACAGAGGTGACCCTGAGAGCCGGGAAAAAGAGGGCCGGGGTAGTCGAGTTGCAGTAAATCCCTACTATAATGTGAGGCTATTCTTGAAGTATTTCGACGTCCTTATTATTTATTATCTGAGCTTTCGTGCCGAGGATTTCTAGTGGGAGAGCGTGACGGAAGGTACATGAATGGATCCGACAGGGCTGATTTGGTGAGAAACGGATCGAGACTACCCTTTAACTGATCGGAATGACAGACAATTCCTTCCCGAGGGAACTCGCTTGCACTTCTAGGGGAGATCATACTTCCGAAACTATCTTTCAATTCTTTGGGTCCTACAACATCTGGCGCAAGGAGGAGAATGGCCTCAGAATCCGCTGTGGCCGCTCCCCGAGCTCCCATGCCTCGATTGGAATTTGTGATTGCCAATGCCCCGTAGCTCTGGTCATTTAGTCGACGCTTGGCCCTGTCATTTGCCATTCTCATGTCATAAACCTCAATAGTCCCCTCCTCGCCAGGGCCGATATCATATTTTCCCTTGGGATTACCTCGAAGGTACCAGGTGTCTGAATTTCCAACATTATTTGTGAACCTTTCTCCAAAAGGTTTCATCGTAAAACTTGCAAGTACATCTCCTGGACCACCGTAAAGATAATCGTATGCCTCCACCTCCACCATGAGTTCTACTCCTCTGTTGTTGATCACATCTCTTTCCATATCCAGACCAAGTTGCTCCCCACAGACTCGAAGGACCGAGTTAGCTGAGTTGGTGGCATGTTCGGTAAAATATTGTGCGGAGCGATCGTAGCTTTCAAGACTGGTAACCATGGTCATCATTTTTGCATCATTTTCGAGCAGTCCATTCCAAATGGCGTAATCTAGTTCGCCATCACCATTAGTATCAACGAAAAGATAAAAGGTGATTGGTACAAGGTGCGCTTGGCGTTCCCAAGTATTGATGGCAAACTCAATTGCAAAACCTGCTGTGCATTCGTCTGTATCCGCCAAAAGAGTCCTTACTCCTACCGCTCGAATGTCGGGGGTGGGCTTCTCCGCTCCTGCCTCGCCTTCAGGAATATCATCACTTAATGCAACGAGATCAAATATATCGATTTGGGCGATACCGGCACCTTCATTTTGCACACGGATAACTTCTGGATACGCCTTTGACAGTGTTGTCGTTTTTGGGACAAGTTTTGAGGCCTTTCTTGCAAGGGCATGCCACGGAATGCTTATTTCGTTGAAAGCAGATTGCATGACAAGGTATCCATCAACCTCGTTCGCGGTAAGAGATGAAGGATTATCGCCTTGAGATCCAGAGTTCATATGATTGGACTCTATGTTCTCCGCCCTAATATAGAACTTGACGGTAAGGATGGTATCCTCACAAACTCCAAGCCGAGTATTAGACACCTCCCTTTCTCCGTCAAATACCTTGATACGGATTTTGTCTGAGTTCTTATGATCTCGAAAGACTGGTTTGAATGATATCGTCTGTTCTTTTTGAAGCATATTAATAATTCGGATTGACTTTTTGATGACTGTATCTCCAGTTACTTCAATCAGTCCCAAACTGAGTGAAGGCTGGTCTTCGTCTGTGTTGTATGCGAAAAATGTAGTTCCCAGAGCGGCATCAGCTCGAACTTCTCCTGCCCCAATTCTCGTCACCTCCGCTTGCTCTCCACTCGTGTCAGACTTGATATTACTGTCTGAGGTATTCATAAGCATAGCTTTGATGGCCAAGGGCGAGCAGTTTGGACACATTTGCTTAAGAAGGGCAGCGACTCCTGCGATAACAGGAGCTGCCCCGGAGGTGCCACCAAAAACCTCCTCTTTGTCGCCTGTACCAAATTCTGCCACCATATTTGCTCCGGGTGCAACAATTTCAGGTTTGATGCGAGAGAAAGACATGTCTGGACCTCGAGCGGAGGATGCTATGGTTGTGTGAGCGGTTGCGACAAAGTTTGCGAAGTCTATTGACATGAACGTTTCTTTTTTCTGGTCTAAAAAGAGGGCATTCCCATCCTCGAGTGATACCATGAAACCAGGAATTCCAATTGTTTCTCCACCACCAAAGGCACCAGGAAATGGAGTGCCTTTTACATTGTTTGCAACAATGGCGGCCAATCCTCCTGCGGCTTCAATATTTCGGACCTTTTCAGAAAAAAAGCAGCCCCCTCGATCAACCATAACAATTAAACCTTCCAAACTACGTTCATCGAAAGGGTCACATCCACGTTGGTTGCCATGTCTTCCGTCAGCATACTGGAATCTGCCTTCCACAGAGGTGTTGTGCTCGTCAATTGTCACTGTCCACGGAAAATGTGTTGCGTTATACTGCTCGTCCGCGTTGGTTGTTAGAATCGATTTGTATTTGCCTGGTGCAGTTGTCTGCCCAACACTGACAGCTGTGAAAGCAGTACCTGGAGTTCCAGTACAATACGGTGCATCGCCACAATTTCCGCTAGAGGCAATCGTAAGCGTTCCCATTGCTGTTGCGGCATCAATGGCGTGAACTAGCTCATCGTCAAATGCTTGACCATATTCCGAACCAAGCGACAGGTTTATAATATCGCATCCTTGCTCGATTGCATATTCTAATCCCATGGCAATGCTCATCCCAGGGCATCCACCCTGTCCAGCGCAGACCTTGATTGCGATGATGCTAGCACCAGGTGCAATACCATTGACCCCAGCAATAGTGTCAGCCACGCTAGTACCATGCCCACCGGCATCGATCGGGTCGTTATCGAACTGAATGTACTCGTCCTCATCTTCTCCAGCGCTGATCTCTCCGACAAAATCATATCCATTCACCACCTTTGCAGTTGGAAACATTCCATCTCTTTTTTGATTTCGCTTATCCCACGGGTCAGTCCCAATGGCTGCAATGTAAGCGTTTACAGTTCCTTCACCACCAAGGTTCTTGTGAGTGTAGTCGACCCCGGTATCTAGAACGCCTACCTTGACTCCAGTTCCATCATACCCGAGCTGGTTCTGAACGAGCCTGGCGCCAATATGATCGACTGTTTCTGACATGTCCACCTTGTATGTACCCATGGGGGTGATCCGCTGGATCCCTTCAACATTATTGGAGATGGCGTCTAGATCTCCGTTGGAGATTCCGTCTGGGAATCGCACAAATACTGAGTTTAACACGAGCTGAGTTTGGCCCATGACCTCCATCTTTTCCTTGGCTCCAATAAGGTTTCGAACTGCCTCAATTGCGCTGCTTTGCTCAACAAGAATATCTTCTCGGGTAACCCTGCCATCAGAGCTTCCCACAGACGGCAAGCTGAGTCGAAGAGAAACAGTGACCGCTACAGAAGGTCCTTTGACACGGCTAGGTAGGAAGGGGGGATCGTTGTTATCAACTCTGTAATTCCTTGTAAAGCTTGGCTCCGGTATGCGTTCCTCGAACAGCTTTCGTTGAAGGCGAGCCTTGGCCGTGCTTCGCGATGCCCTTCCATCGTCATTGAACAACATTGTATCCGGAGAAACATCAACCGGCGTCCTCGTCCGATGTCTCAGCAGTCGTGGTCCTCCCTGCTTATTGTCGTCCATCTCAGAAGCCGTAGCGACGGACCGGCCCATGAACGTAATGTATAGCATGACTGAAAGAAAGGCCGAGGCGAACCCAGCTGAGGACAAGCGATGCTCAACATTTTGACCGTCGGAGTTCCTTCTGACCATGAGCATTGTTATCCTCCTTGGCTCCCCTCGTGCCATTCAATCAGTGATGGGAAAGATGCGAGTTCAACTGATGAAGGCGAGAAAGTGGATCTCATGGGGCATCTCGCGCGAAGAGTTGGAACGGTCATGTCCCGTCATGGATAACAATACAATGAATACTTCTTATATACAACACTTAATTATTCGGGTTAGGCTTATAGTCAAGCGAGGCGAAGGACATACTACGCATATCTAGTACACGTCACAGAAAAAGGAAAAAAAGTGGCGAAGGGAAGATCTCCGTTGGATAAAAAATACTATGGGGGACGATTCATGATGTACGAGCTCGTACTCTATTATTAATATGCATAGTTACTACTAGCTAGTTGCATAGTATATGGATCACACCATCAGGATTTTTTTTATACACACTTCGCATTTCCCACAAACAACTGCAAGTAAATTCCAAGTCTTGTCACGAATGACTACGTGACGACTGTGGCGACCCTAACATACTAGCTAGAGTACGAGCTCATACTAATATGTTCGTTCGGATTTTATTCTATTTTTCAAATGTCTCTTTTTCTGAATCCTTCATGAACCAATCTTTTGAGAGACTCTCACCTGTCACCATCACCGCATCTTCTAATGCGGGCACAATACATTTTTGGCCTCCGGGGGCGCCAGAATCATCGCCCCAACTATCAATGGACCCAGACCCCAGCAAGAGCTCAATAGTTTGTCAGTTTTCAGGATTAAGTTAAACCATTTTTCATGATTATTCCACTACCTATGGGAGCGACAGCGCGAGCTCGGGTGTTCCTCGCGGAGAGAGGGTGTCTGAACCACGCAGGTCAGTCTTGTACCCCATTCCTCATTAATCCGTGTCGCCTCTCCCCTGGAACAAATTGTCCTATAATATCCTTTTGGTAGATCTACTTCCGGCAGATAGCAAAATCTCTCTCGCCTGCCCACCCATCCAGTCCTCCGCCCGGTCTGGCATTTCGATCACGCACGTCCAAGGGGCCGTCGGTCTTGTCCCTGTTCTATAATTTGCTCTCGCTCGCTGCCGTCCTCCTCCCCACCCCCCCCCCTCGGCGCCTCAATGTAAGTGTCGTCGGCGCTTCCTTTTTCCCTCAACCACGTTGCGGCTCCATTCTTTGGGAAGGTCCGAAACGTCGACGATGTCCCAAACCTCCGCACCCACCAGCTGTCTGAATCCCTCCGGTCCAGTCAAGGCTTGGAGCTGCTGCAAGACCATGGTACCCACCTGCCCCGACCTCGCCGCCTTGCGAAATATTACGCTGACCACCTTCGCTCGGGCCTCGGTGTCTGTCATCTGGTTGGCGCAGACCTTGAGGAAGGTTCCGTACGTGACCTGATCTGGAATGACGCCGCCCGAGGGATCCTCCTCGGCCTCTCTCTCCATCCTCTTCAGTATGTCGTGCGCCACCTCGACGGCGCGGTTCTGCTCGGCTGCGGTGTCCCCCACGGAGTAGGCGCATGCATTCAGGACGGAGTTGTAGATGACAACGTTGGGGCGGAGGGCAGCGGCGGCTTCTTCCTCCCCTCCGTCCGCCGCCTTGTGGGGTCTCGCCATGCGGCGGAGGAGGCCTAGGACCTGCTCGGCCTTATCCCTGTGGGGCGACCTGGCCCAGGCGTTGATGGCTGTCGAGAAGGACACGACGTCGGGACGAACGCCGGGGTTCCTTGCGCCCCTGCCCCCGGACCAGCTAACCGCGCCCGTCCCGTCCCCGCTAGCGTCGTCGCCGATCAGGGTGGACAGCCTCTCCATTAGGTCCAGGATGTTTACGGCCTTGCTCGCGGCCTCCTCGGTGCCCGACTTGGCCCAGGCATTCATGACAGTGTTGAAGGATCGGGCGTTGGGGCGGGGGACCCCCCCGGGCTCCCGCCCTGCAGCGGCGGCCTCCTCGTACCTCGACTCCAGCTGGCGCAGGAGCTCCTCGGCCCTCTCGGCCCCCTGCCTCCCTCCGGCCTTGGCGAGACAGTCAAGAACAGCATTCCACGTCACAATGGTAGGGCGGACGCGGGGATCGGCGCTCCGCTCCATCTCAGCCAGGAGCTGCTCCGCCCGCTCGGAGGCCAGGGGGAAGTCTCCGCTGTTAGCCCAGGCGTTGATGACGGCATTGTACGTGTAGGCGTTGGGCCTTGCCAATTCGGCTACTCCGGCGGAGCCGGCCCCCATCCTGCGGAGGATGCCCTCAGCCCTCCTCCCCGCGTTGTGACCCCCGGCCCTGGCCCGGGCGCTCACGGCCTTGGTGTAGGTGCGGGCCCCCAGGAGGGGGTGGGAGGGCGGAAGGTCGGCCTCCATCCTTAGTAGGATGCCGGAGGCCCGATCTGCCGCCTCAGGCCGGTCGGAGTGCGGGCCTGTGGTCCACTCGCGAAACAGCCACGCGTACGTGCGATCGCGCTTGCGCTCCCCGGAGGAGACGAGGGCGGAGCGGCCCTCCAGCACCTCCTCCGTGTGACGCTGGAGGGAGGCCAGGTCGTGGTCGCGCTGCCTGCGGCCCAGCCGGCGCCCAGCCCGCCACCTCGGCTTTCGTTGTGGCTGCTGCTGCTGAGAGTGGGTCCTTGACTGCGATCGGGGCAGCGCCTCCTCCTCCTCCTCCAGCAGCAGGCTGGACGGCGGGGCCGCCGCCTTCACCTCGACCTCAACCGGGGCCGCCGGCGCCGTCTTTCCCAGCTGCAGGGCCGAGACGGGGATGATTCCCCCCCCGGACAGGAGGTCGCCCCAGGTGGCCGCCGCCGCGGCCTTCTCCTCCCCCCTCTCGTCCTCCACCGGGGCGCCGACGCCGCCGCCGCGGCCCGCGCTCGGTCCGCCGTGGCCCGAGTACGAAACGGCGGTGGAGGTGGGAGCGAGGGCGGCGGCGGCGCGGGACCTGGGGCGGACCAGCGCCAGCCGGACCTCCGGGAAGCCGTGGCAGGCGGCGGCGGCGACTGCGGCGGCGGTCGCCAGCAGGCGGCGGGGCGGCGTCGGCATGGGATGGACAGGTGCAGGTGCAAGTTATCAGTGAAAAGTGCAGGTATCGGTGCGGGAGGGTGGGCGCGGGGCGCGGGGCAGGGCGCAACAACCAGCAGAGGAGGGCGGCCGCAACCAACCAACTGCCAAAAACCGCTGGCAGACGGGGGAGATGAGGGCGAGGGTTATTCTCCCGGAGGGGTCCTCACTCGGGGGGGATGACGATGATGGGGCCCAAGGGGTTATCGCTTCCGTTGGCAAAAGTTCGGGTGTCGGGGCCAGAAGAGAAAAAGGGGGACAAACGACCCCCAGGGCGCTGACGCTGCAGAAAAAACAACGAGAAAAACACGAGATATGCAGTGGGGGTGGTGGGCGCGCTACGTGTGATGCTACGTGCGTACGAGAGGTGTCGGGATTCAAAAGGGGGTGGACGGGGTGGACCGGACCCGGGGAGGTTCGAAAGTTCGAAATGTCATGACCTCGTATTCTCTAGCTAGCCTGACCTCATAATAGAATGCATACTAAGTAGCTACTACAGCTGTATATGCATACTACTATGCACTACTCTCGTATTATGCATAGCGCAAATATGCATACTTACTACCGGAGTAGCTTGGACCAACGGCGAACCCGTCCGACAGAGCCGACAGAGCCGACAGAGCCGACACCCTCCGCTGCTTCAATCACGTATGGCATATGCATGCTATTTTGATGGGAAATCAGGTACCGAACCAACGTGAATTTGCACTTACGTGGGAATTCATACTTGGCTGTCTTCAGGGATGGGATCGCCCGCCTAACGCGCCGACGCGTCAACAGGAGAAACGAGCCGCGCACGCGCGTAGATAGTCCTCCCCTTCGTTCCCGGCCGGTATTAGACCAAGAACCACCCGGATCGGTGTTCCGTTTCCATGAAAGTCGAGAAACCTTTTCGCGACGCCTTTCCCAGGCTCAGAAATGACCACGTGCGATTACGTGACAGATGGACCATGCTTACGTGTACAGCG
>Ga0099799_10136_pt1 | contig 22228 bp, 12 predicted proteins | sample Uncmet6_SortLC_1_FD_89033 | JGI IMG/M metagenome (GOLD analysis project Ga0099799, IMG submission 89033) | Marine eukaryotic communities from CALCOFI LINE 67, Pacific Ocean - CN11_C50_N6_SortLC_1 | ecosystem: Environmental > Aquatic > Marine > Oceanic | place: Pacific Ocean: Monterey Bay...
AGAGGCATGCCGCGCGTAGTCTCCAACCAAGGTTCGGCATTCGGGACTATGAAATTCGACGGAACGTTGATCTTACCCTCGGGCTGTACCTCTTGTTGGTATACAACGAGCGCTTCGTAGACCTGATCGAAGGTGATGCCGTCCATATTCTTGTCGCCAGAAGGGGCGCGTAGTCGCCACAGGAACCCCATATCTTCCAGCTGCTCCCTCCTTTCGTCGTCATCTTGGATATATTTCCCAGTTGATCGAATGGATGCAACGCGCTGACCCAGCTTTAGTCCCCATGCGGGCTCTGTGGTTTGAGTTTGATTGATTCAAATGTGCAGATGCGCGTTACGATATTTTACGGAAATCAAAATTAGTGTGAGTAAGGACGGTTCATGAAGGGAAGGCTGCCGTAAAAAAAAGGCGCCTTACAACAAACTGAAGAATACATACCTGGCCATGGAGGCAGAGCTGGAACGACGAATCGTGAGGGGACCTTCAGATCGCCGTAAGCGGCTTTGTACATTTTCAGGGCTGCTGTAACAGCCTGCCATTCGCTTGCGTCGGGTTTGCTTACTGGGCGGGCCTCCTGATCTTCATCCTGCATGGACGACAGCAAACGGCAATTCGTTTCGTGAACATTAGGATTTGGTCCTTTCCGAGGTGCCGGAGAGCCAATGCCTGCAAATCCCCTGCCAGCAACGCGACGAACGGCTGACGAAGATGATGCAGTATCCGATGGAATAAAGGCCGATGTCGATGTCGCGCACGCTGTCGCGACCAGAAGCGTTTGCACTCTTTGACAGCCACCCATGACTCCAAAGCTGAACGAAGGAACGATGAAACGCTCAAGATAGATGCTATTTCAAGATATGTGTGATATGAGGGCGGGCGATTGGGTGCTGGGCAGTCGGTACGTCACAGCCACGCGTCGCGATTGCTAATCGCACAGCCAAGAGCCATCACATCAACTGCTCACTTGCATGCCAAGCGCCAAGCCAGAGAGTGGTTGAAATCACTCTCAGGACATCATACTAGCTATGGATACTAGCTAGACTCTCACATTGAAGATTGTAATAGAGTACTCAGTAGTACATAATGTACTACGGTACGTCATCCGTCCGTCCGTTAGCTGTTGTTCGGTCGTTTTTTGGGAGTCTGTCAGTGTGTCAGTCGTCCAGACAACCGGTGAAATTGACACATACATACGTAGTACTAGTACATCCGGGTCTCCCCAAAAGACGCGGTAGTTTTTCAGCTTTCCATTTCCCAGAGCAATTAATGAATTAATTGCCCTGAGTCGAAAATAATACCTGTTATTTAATTTCTATTTTCCATTTCCCCCCAATTGTTTCCCCCCCATTCATTAGCACCTATCCTACACACTTCGTCCTCTCGAGATCTTTGTTCACCATGTCTGATCCAGCTGCTCTCCTTCCCTCTCGTGTAGAATCTGATTCCATGGGTGCGCTCTCTATCCCCCCCGGCAAGCTGTGGGGTGCACAGACGCAAAGGTCCCTAATCAATTTTCCAATTGGCGGTCCGGAATCCAAGATGCCCCTGCCCATAGTCTATGCCATGGCAACCGTGAAGAAATGCTGCGCACTTTATAACAAATCTGTCGGTAAGGTGGATGCGTCTGTCGCTGATGCCATTGCCGCGGCGGCAGACGAGGTAATCGCTGGAAACCTCGATGGTCATTTTCCTCTCGTTATCTTTCAGACTGGCTCGGGGACGCAAACTAATATGAATACCAACGAGGTCCTCGCCAATCGTGCCATCCAGATCCTCGGCGGAGAAGTCGGCTCCAAAACCCCAGTCCATCCAAACGACCATTGCAACATGGGCCAGAGCTCGAATGACAGTTTTCCAACGGCGATGCATATCTCGTCCGCAAAGGAAATCGTGAACGTGACGCTTCCCGGCCTGAAGAAGCTGGCGTCCACACTTCGCGCCAAGGCTGAGGAATTCGATAGTATTATCAAGATCGGTCGCACACACTGCCAGGATGCGACCCCACTTACGCTTGGCCAAGAGTTCTCGGGTTATTCGCAGCAGGTGGAATATGGTATAGAAAGGGTAGAGCGGTCGCTACCGGCTCTTTACAGACTTGCTCTAGGCGGTACTGCCGTTGGTACAGGTCTCAACACTGTTGAGGGATACGATGTGGCAATCGCTGCAGAAATTGCCAAAGAAACTGGTCTACCCTTTGTGACAGCAGAGTCAAAGTTTGAGGGCCTCGCAGCGCATGATTCTCTAATTGAAATGTCGGGAGCCCTGAACACAGTGGCCGCATCGTTAAACAAAATCGCTAACGATATTCGTTTGCTCGGATCGGGTCCGCGTTGTGGCCTAGGGGAGATTTCTTTACCAGAAAATGAGCCCGGCTCATCCATCATGCCTGGGAAAGTGAATCCTACACAATGTGAGGCTATCACCATGGTAGCCGCACAGGTGATAGGGAACCATGTCGCCATTACGGTGGGTGGTGCACAGGGCCACTTCGAGCTGAATGTCTTCAAGCCCGTTATGGCATCCAATCTACTCCACTCAGCTCGCCTTATCGGAGACGGGGCATCGTGCTTCACCGACAACTGTGTCGCAGGTATCAAGCCCAACGCTGATCGCATCAATGAACTACTGCACGGCAGCCTAATGCTGGTCACAGCTCTCAACCCGCACATTGGATACGATAGGGCAAGCGTCATCGCCAAAACCGCCCATAAAAATGGGACCACACTTAAGGAAGCCGCCGTAGCAAGCGGGCATCTGACTGCGGCGCAGTTCGATGAGTGGATTAAGCCTGAGAGAATGATCGGGCCCAAGCCCTGCTCCAGCAAATAGTGCTTGGTTGTGTGTCGGTGATGGTGTAGAAGCTGCAAGATAAGCGATTCGCAGGCTGTAAATACGGTATAAATAGCTCACTATATAAAATTCTACATACTGTGTTTCTTGTCCTACGCAACCTCTTAAGGCCGGGGTGAAGCTTAGACAGCGACGAAAATCACTTGCGATTTAAGTGGATATAGCCAGGTCTAAAGATCTTTCCTTCGTCCATAAGCCAATGGAATGTCGAATCCAATAATCCCAAAGAGCACTACACAGCACCAAGGTCAGGGAGAATGAAATGGAACTTTCCAAGTCGGGCCTGAAGGGGGGTCGAACTGACTGGGGTGGTTCCGTCCTCACCAAGCTGGACGAAGTTGTACTCGCCCTCCATCCTTGCGACGACCGGAGTTTTGTCCAGAATGGGCCTGACGCTCAGCGGGGCGGTTGAGTTGTACTCGAATGATTCGCCGGGCTTGAGGATTGGCTGGCGGCCAGTGACGCCAGGGCCCTGCACGACGTCTTTGGTCGAAGACCCGATGGTCTGGATCTCGAATCGGCGAGACACGAGCTGGATGGGGCCAGAGCTTTCGTTAGTGATGCGGATGTTGTACTGGAAACAGTGCTTGTTCTGACCAGGGTCCGACCGCTCTGGCTTGTATGAGGTGGTGACACGTACGCGGACACCATCCGTAACGAGGTCGGACAAGTCCTTGTGGACGCCGGGACGGACGTCACCAGCCTCCATGTCGGTGTCACCGGGGAGGGTAGAGGAGGGGGAGGCCCGTCCTGTGGCGGCAGAGGAAGAGCTGGCAGCGGCCGGGGAGGTGCGCGCAGAAGGGGCATCATCTTCGTCCTCATCATCGTCCTCGTCCTCATCGTCGTCGTCGTCGGCGGCGATTTGGACGGGCTTAACCCGCTGCTCCTCAGGGAATACGAAGTGGAAGACGCCGAGCTCAGCGGACGAGTCTCCACCTGTTTTGACCTGCTCTGCGGTGGCAGTCTCCTGGTCAGCACTGAGGGTGACGTAACGGTACTCGCCCTTCATTCGGGCAGCAATATAGGTGGTGCCGATAGGGCGCACGGAGAGCGGGGCGGTGGAGGTGTACTCGAAGACCTCCCCGGGCTTCAGGGTCGGCTGGCGGCCAGTAACTCCCTCCCCTTGCACGACGTCTTTGGTCGACGATCCCACGGTCTGGATCTCGAATCTCCTAGAGAGAAGCTGGATGGTGTCGGTGGGGGAGTTGTTGGTGATCCGGATGGTATACTGGAAGCAGTGCTTCCTCATTGGGGGATCGGACTGGTCGGTGTTGTATGAGCTGGAGACCTCAACAGCGACAGGACCGGTGGTAGCTTCGCTGGAGGATTCGATGGGGATGGTGATCTCCCCAATAGTCACGTCCTGGTCGCCTGGTAGGCGGGGGCGGCCACCTGAGGCCTCCTGTGCTGCCTTCTCCCTCGCCTTGGCGGCCGACGACTTGGGTCGAGACTCGTCAAGATCGTTGGCTTCATCATTGTCCATGTCGTTCTCGTCCCCGTCTCCGGCAATGCTGTCGCCGCTGAGCTGGCGACGGCGCAGGCTCTTGACGTCATCCTGGGCCTCCTTGAGAGCACTCTGAAACGCCGCGTCAATGTCGGTGGGCATGTCTGGGATCTTCCCCAGCTGCTCCTTGGCCCGATCCTCTCTCTTCTTCTTGTCCTCCTCTAGCTCTCCCATGAGGCGGGCCATCATGCGCTCCCTGCGCTCCTTGGCCTCCTTCTCCTCGCTGTTGTCGCCCCCCCGCATCTTGTCCTCGAACTTGCGGCGAGCAGCCTCTTCGTTCTTTCGCGTCTCGGCAGCCATGGCCTTATGGCGCTTGACGCGCTCGTCGATGATTTCCTGATCAAGCACCGAAGCCTGGCGGGATGTGGACATTCCGATGTCGTAGATGTCGGTGTGCAGGGCATAGCCGCGAGGGCCGACCTTGATCCCTGGGGGGGCCCCTCCAATCTTCTTGATGAGACCAGTCATGTACGCGATTTCTTCTTCGTCCCCGAGCTGGTAAGCCTCACGGAGGCGATCGTTGAGGCCAAACCAAGGGTCCGAGATCTGGCGCTTCTTAAGGTCATTGTTGGCCTCGACCCATCCGGCGTGGTCCTTGCGGAGTCGAAGGTCGGCAAGGTCGTGGTTCTTGATCTGTCTCATGGCCTTGAGGTTCTCCTCGCGCTCGTCGGAAGACATGGCCTGCAGAAGCTGGTCGTCCGGGGGAGCCTTCAACTCGTCGATGGCACGGAAGCCGTAACGACCGGGGCGGGGCTTGATAGAGGGGTTGGGATCGTAGGGGTCGAGCTTGAGGCCGGCAAAGGCGGCAGGCGTCTCTCCGGCTGTGGCCGAGCTGAGGGAGAGCCGGCGGGCAGCCAGATCAACCTCGTCGTCGTCTTCTTCTTCGTCGTCGTCTTCTTCTTCGTCTTCGTCATCCTGGCCCAGGAAGCCGCCCGTCGCCATTGATAGGTTGAACTGACCAGAGCGAACCTGGGTTCGGGCTAGGGGCCGCAGCTGCGCGGCGGTGTCGGCTGCTGTCAAGGCATCAGCCGCCGAATGGGATTGAGGTCCGGAGAATGCCAGGGCGGTCGGGGTGAAAGCGTCGGCGGTGAAGGACGCCGAAGCCGCGGCCGCGATGACGGCCGCCAGGGCACTGGTGGATGCCCTCATGAGGTGCGAAATTGAGAGGCTCGTCGGGCGGGAGGTCAGCCGTGAATTTTGTGAGCTCCTCTGACGGCGAGGGCGGGATGGATCGGAATAATATTCGGGACGAAAATACCTCCAGCTGACGAGCTAGTAGCTGTGACTGGTAAAATACTCTAGTGGTAGTGCAGGTACTAACAAGTACGGTAAACGCGCCTGACTCGGACTCGGACTCGCCAGCTGTCTATCAGGGGAACTTTTGGAATTCTTCTTGCTTCAATCAAAAAAATAGTTTTTCCCCAGTTTCATCTTTGCAATATAAGACTCATATGTATGAAAATAAAATCACACAAAGTATCCGGGTTTTTATTCCCCTGTCGCATTGCAGGAGGAGGGGAAAAAATGAGCTGGTTTTTAGATTTTTTGATGCTGATTCTGATTGATGAGAATCATTCTCTATCTGGGTATGGATATACGAATCGTACTATGCATACAAGAGTAGCACTAGCTATGCATACTACTGTATTATGCATACTACTAGAGTACTGTACTCTAGCTAGTATGCATACTACTCCCAGAGTATGCATAGTACGCACACTCTAGCTAGAGTACTAATTAGCTAGTATGCTGAGTATTCATACTCTAGTCCTAGGAGTACAACGAGCTCGTAATCTAGAGTATGCATACTCTAGTACTCTAGGAGTAGTATGGATACATACCACTAGAGTAGTAGCAGTATGCATACTATTATATAATACTTTCTCGTGGCGCTGTGACCGTGACACCGTCAACTTCGAGCTGTACTACTACTAGAGTATGCATAATAATAGTATGCATACGCTCGTATTATTATACTTTGCATATGCATAGCTAATAATAATATACTCTAGAGTATTATTATTACCGTAATGTATGTGCATACTATGCATACTAGCTAGAGAATAGTACACGCATGTACTAGCTCCTAGTAATAGCTACGCGAGTAGTATGCATACTCTAGTATTATGCATAACATTATGCATATTAGACCCCTCAAACTTGAGGGTAGTAGTAGTATGCATATTACTCTAAAAGATTAACACAAGAACACTACTAGCTAGACTACCATGCATAAAACACCAGAACACATTTTTTTGATCTGTCCCTTGTCTTATTCATCACTCGAATTGAGCCATGCAAGCCATCGCCCCCAAACTCGACCACCAACAGCAGCGTCAAGTCACCCACGAACCTCTCGGTCCTGATGCTGGCCCCGCCGCTGAATTTTCGTCGGGTCCGGCGTCCGCGAAGTCCGCATCCCTGCCCCTGCACGAGCTCTCTCTGGCCGATGATGACGATGACGATGACGATGACGATGACGATGACGACGACGACTTCGACCACGACCTTAGGGCCGGCGACCACATATGCCGGTGGACGTACATCGCCATTTACCCCATCCAGATCCACGGGATCGTGCTCAGCGCCGGACCTGGAATCATTACACTGGTTGACTTTGGCGCATCCAGCCAAAGCGCCGATCGGATGGGACCTCCGGATGCTGCCACGGGCCGAGAAGAAACGGCGGGGCGGGACGACGGGGAGGCACAGCGTGTCGGTCAGGCCGCCATAGAGGGGGGCATCCAGGGAGACCAGCGACTGGAGATCCTCACAGTTACAGATCCGGATCTAATTAAGAGGTGGAAGAAGATAAATTATGGAACAAAGATAAAGAAAGGCAAGTTGAAGAGACTCTTCTCCTCGATCATGGGCGGAGGGGAGAAAAAGGAAAAGAAGGCTGAGGCGAAAGCCAGCGCTGGAAAAGGTGGTAAAATATCGTTGGTGTCATCAGATGGAACAACAGCTACCGCAGAGGCATTGTCTGCAGAGGATCGGGGTGAGGGCGGAGACGCTGCTGCAAAAACTACTGCCGCAGCGCCTGGGGAGGAACCCAACGAACTCCCTCAGCTATCGCCCTCCATGCCTGACTCAGACCCCAACGATGTCGTCCTGGGACGAGTTCGGTACCTCCTCGAGCATGAGGAGGTTGAAAAGGAGGGAAACGGAAAAGGGAAGCATAGCAACAGAGTCCTGCCGCCTTACCATCTCTTCTACGCCAATAGTGAGTGCATCGCGGTTTGGTGCAAGACCGGGCGCTTCTCTACGCTTCAGGCCTCCTTTTTCCTACAGACAACAGCCCTTGGTCAAGCTAAAACTGCAGCAACCGTTTCGCTTTATATGGCCGGACAGACGGTAGCAATGTCAGTTCCGGCAGGCGGCGTCCTAGGATGGTTTGGGGCAACTACCACAGCGACGGTGCCTCTGCTATCTGCGCAGCCCTGGCTGATCCCTGCCCTTGCTGGTTACGGAATTGCCGCTGTTGGTACCCCGTATATTGTGCTGATGAAGGCCAGAGGACAATGGGAGGTGTCAACGATGACTTTGAACGACGGTTTCTGGGCTTGGGCAGGACCCGAGGTCTATGTTGCCGCAATTCACAGCTGGAGCGGCTTAGCTAGACCTAGCGAACGGCGGCAGCTACCCGTGCGCTAGGCTTTCTCTCTTTCTCTCTCTCTCAGATGGCGAGATTAATTCAGTTAGATTGTGAAATGCTCAAGAGAGAGAGCATTGCGGAAGAAGAGAAGATGTTGATTGACGAGATCTACCTTCGTCGTTTAGAATGTTTGGTTAGTGAAATCAATTTTAAATATTATTACTCTCCTGTCATAATACTTAATAGCCAGTACTAGACTAGGTATGCATACTGTACACAACCCCGTACGTTCTTCTTGCGGTTGGCCTGTTTATGTACTGTCCTACGTTGGTTTCAGTACGCAACAGGCTGTCGTACCTTAATGGTAGTCCGATGTGTATAAACACCATATTCCCACAGCGGGACTTCGGACTTCGGTTCCGATTCCGCGCGCGCTACGTACAGAAGGACAGATCTTTTGCTAATTGCTAATGCGTGTGTTTGGAGTGTTGACGAGTTGACGATGATGAGCGCGGCCCATGCCTTCTCGCCTGCCGTCCGTTTGTAGCACTCGTGGACTAACAATGGCCGGCGTTGGCATGCAGCAGGAGCACTATTACACAATAGGAGACCCACAGAGACAGACTAAAACAGTTAGCTTCCTCAAACTCTGAGCCCTTCTTCGTTCGCAGTTATGCAGGGCGGCGGGGCGGACCAGCCGAGCTGCAGCGCCCAACATGCTGATGCAAAACCATCTTCAGGGGCCGATTCTCGATCAACAACGGTGCAACCCTTGTCAAATTCTCCAACTCTTGCCCCAGTGCCACTGGCAAATTCAATGCAGACTATTCCATCGATTGCCACCGTTGCCGTCGATTCTCCTACTCGACTGCCCACGATAACAATCAAGCGGTCGCCAACGGTTAATGCTGCGAGTCAAAGCCCGAGCAGCATATCGCGGCCGAAAGTGCACACGAAGGCGTCGACTTCCTTGCACATCAAGATACCAAAGAAAAATAAGCTTCAAAAGTTGCCAACCCAATCAGACCCGCCGCTGGACAAAGGGCAGAAGCGGTCGGAGCGGTCTGGTGGCGAGAGCAATCCCATGAAGGTGCGGCTCAAGCTATCACTGGCAAAGAAGAAGGCGCCCCAGCCCGTTCCTTCCGAGGCTGGCCACTCGTCCACAGCGAGCAGAAAATCGTCGCGAACACCGAAACGAAAGCATTCGTCCTACGTGAGTTATGATCTTGACGACACCGACTCAGATATCAGTGCTGAGGAAGTTTGGGACAGGTCTCGTTCCAGGAAAATTGCCAAGAAGGCAAGTTTATTGAAGAGAAAGCAGCCACCTCCAACTAGAGGAATATCAAAAGTTCGCTACTTTGAGCACACAGACGAAAGTGAGTTTCTAGAAACACTCCCCCAGGCAGATACCGTCCCGGTCGTCGCCGATCCCAACCTGGTCGAGTCTCCGCCGTCCGGTGTCCTTCCGAGTCTTTGGTATTCTCGCGAATGTGTGCTCCATATCTGGGTCGTTGATAAGGTAATTGGATGGAAGACTCGGCCTGTTACATCTTTGAAATACCTCTCTGATGACAAGAAAGGAGAGGACGTGAAATTGGATCCCGATGAGGCTAGAAAATGCAGCGCAGCAGTGGTCAAAAATACTATCAACTACGCTCGCAAGAGGATGGAGACATCCCGAATCAATCCAACAAAGTGCCCAGAGGTACTCAAAGTCATCGCAGAAAAAGAGAAACGAAGGGCTACGAGTAGTAATGTGATGCCAGGTTACATTTTTCACACATCTTCCGAGGATCGAGAGCAGGTTGTCCTCGTGAAATGGCGAGGCAAGTCGTACCTGCATTGTTCGTGGGAGCGCGTGGGCGACCTAGAACGGTTTGACACGGCCAAAGCTACTGCCAAGACCAAGATCAAGAAGTATTTCCAAAACAGAGAGGTAGTCCTTGGGCAGCAGTGGAAGCAAGTGCTCGAGCAGGAGCGCGAGGCATTTCATAAAGAGGTGCACCATCACGGATTTCACAAGAATGAGTACGAGAGGGAGGATAAGTTTGCGCCTACAGAGGAAGAGGACTTTTTCCCACCCGATTATATGGAGGTCGAGCGTATTCTTGCATGCGACGAAAATGAGATGAATATGGATATCTTCCCGAAGCAGAGGGCCTTAAACGCAATCGTTTCCGAAAAGGAAGCGCTCCTCCTAGAAAAGTGTGGGGCGGGCGCGTCGGGACGGAGCACTCCCGCCTTGGCAGAGCCTGAAAGTGAGAATGAATCCTGGGATCCCGAGGACTACGTACGGTACGTTGTGAAGTATAAGGGATTGCCGCTCGCCGAGTTGTCATGGGAGTATTGGTTAAACTTGAAATACGACTGCGTTGATGAGGCCGAAAACTTTTGGCTCAGACAACGTGCTCCGAGTCTGGAAGAAGCAAAGAAAATAGCCAATATGCATCATCCTCACGCTCGAGGATTCAGGAAATTGAAGGAGTCGCCGATCTTTGGGAGATCGCAAAGAAAGCACTCGATTGCCCCTCATCCGAATGAGGGACTGCTACAGGCAGCATCAAAAACCGAGGAAGATGATCCTGAGAGGAAAGGCTTGAAGTTGAGAGGATATCAACTCGAAGGAGTGAATTGGTTGCTGTGGAACTGGTGGAATAGAAGGTCGTGTATTCTCGCAGATGAGATGGGCCTCGGAAAAACAATTCAAAGCCTCGCGTTCCTTGACCAACTCATGCGGCATCCAGAGGTTCAGGTTCGGGGTCCCTTTCTCATCGTTGCTCCGCTATCGCTTGTCAGTCAGTGGCGGTCTGAAGCGGAGACATGGGTCCCTCATCTGAATGTAATTCTGTATCACGGGTCCGCCGACGCACGGGATTTCCTCGCGAAACAAGAATTTTTTTACACGGACCAGTTTGCCTCAAAGTCCACCACTACGAAGCTGAAGCGTCTGCATATTTGTAAAGTCCACATTGTCGTTACCACTTACGAAGTCGTGATGAAGGATATATCTTTCCTGTCTCGAATACGATGGAAGGCCTTGATCGTTGACGAAGCTCATCGTCTGAAGAATGCAAAATCTCGATTGTTCGACGAGTTGGGTGGCGTGCCCAGAGACTTTTGCCTTCTCCTTACTGGTACACCGCTTCAAAATTCAACCGATGAACTCTGGGCGCTACTCAATTTTGCGGACCCAATCAGTTTTGCATCAAAGGAGGCATTTATCGAAAAATTTGGACAGCTAACAGATGCGCAACAAGTGAGCGATCTACATACAGTTCTGAAGCCTTACCTCCTTCGGCGAGTGAAGGAGGACGTTGAGAAGTCACTACCCCCAAAAGAGGAAACAATACTCGAAGTTTCTCTCACTCCGATACAAAAAACGTATTACAAGGCCATATACGATAAAAATACGACCTTCCTGTTCAAGGGTGTAAAGACCAAGAATACGCCGAGCCTCATGAATATTGTTATGGAGCTTCGAAAGTGCTGTAATCATCCATTTCTTATTGGTGGTGCAGAGGAGCGCATATTGGCAGACGCAGTAGCAATTGCATCTAAGCCAGATGCACCGCGAAACCAGGACAACCAAGACGTAGAAACAGCCGGTCAAGGAGGAGCATTGGCTCCGAGCATAGATTATAGAACAGTCTCTTTCGAACAACTCGTAAAATCCAGCGGAAAGATGGTCATCTTGTCAAAGCTACTCCCTAAGCTAAAGGAGGGAGGGCATAGAGTCTTGATCTTTAGTCAGATGGTCCGCGTCCTTGACCTTCTGGAAGATTTCCTGCGTTGGCAGGAGCACAAGTTCGAGAGGCTCGACGGATCCAAGACAGCTTTTTCGCGAACAGCAGCTGTTGATCGGTTCACAAGAAAGAATTCAGACCGATTTGTGATGCTTTTAAGTACAAGGGCCGGCGGGCTGGGTCTAAATTTGACGAGTGCAGATACTGTCATTATTTACGACAGCGACTGGAATCCTCAGAATGATTTGCAGGCCATGGCCCGCGCTCATCGTATTGGCCAGACAAGGGCAGTTCGCGTCTATAGGCTGTTAACGTCGAAGACGTATGAAATGCACATGTTCCATTCGGCGAGCATGAAGCTTGGCTTAGATCGTGCCGTTTTGGCGCAACAAAGAGCCAATGAGGGTAGCTCGAAGTCTGCCAGGCTCGAGCAGGTCAAAGAGATCGATAATTTGCTAAAGAAGGGAGCTTACGATGTATTTCGAGACGATGATGACAATGAAGCCCAGGCATTCCTTGAGGAGACCGATATCGACAAGCTTCTCGAGAGAAGCTCTCGTCAAGTGACGTACGGGAAAGACACCAGTGCACTTAACAGCGGCCTCGGTAGCTTTAGCAAAGCCAGTTTTGTCGCATCTGGAGAAGGAGATGGAAAAGACGTTGGTATGTATTGCAACTCCGATTGATAAAATGTCCATGTATTCGTATCACTTGTTGCTTTCTTGACGATGAAAAATGTTGACGCCTCTCTTTCTATGATGCAATTTTGATTATTATTCAGACCTAGATGATCCGGACTTTTGGGAGAAGGCAGTAGGATTGCAAACACCTGTAAACGATGGCGCTGATGAATCGTTAGAGCTCTTAACTGATGGCAAGAGAAGTAGGAAACAGGTTAAGCAATACGATCCATACGCAGATGAAAGAGCCGCAGAAGAAAAACGAAACAAGCTTGTTGCAGAGAAGCTAGAAGACGAGAAGTTGGACAAAGAGCGGATTAAGCTTGAGAAGAAGCTCCGAAGAGAAGCAGAAAAGGAGCAGAGACGGCGTGAACGTGAAGTGACCAAATATCAAGATGAGCTTGGTAAGGAAGGGAGGAAAGCAAAGCAATCGCTTCGAGCTACGTACTGTGAGCATAGACCAAGTAAGGAAGGTAAGTCAAAGAAAGCTCGGAAGGCCGAGAGACAGAAAGCACTGAGAAGGGCAGCACGAGAGGATCCTGTTCCAGAGAGAATTAAACAGGCGTGGGAGGTTTCCCATCGCAACCGAGCAACAAGCGCAGCGCTGCGATTTGGATTCGGTCGGTTTTCCAAGATTCGCCAGGAAAGCAATTTGACTAGTCTGCCTCTCCAAGATTTGGAAGTGTTTGTCCGCGCGTACCTTTATCAAATTGGGCTGCAGGCTGCCGTATCAATGGCACAGCACCAGCGCTCCACTCCCAACGACAAGGATGTCTTTCCGTCACTCGCCAAATCTATCTACAGCATATACGGCTCAAGGGATGGCAACTGGATATGCGACGCAATCGAATCTTCCTTATCTATGTTATCAGAAGTTCAAACTAGGAAAAGATATCTGAGGTTACCGATCGTCTTAGCAGACCCAGAATACGTGTCAGAGCTTCGGGCGGGGGCCGCTTTGAGGGCGCTTAGACGATTCGCCTTCCTTTCACGTCTGAATGCCGTTGTAGAAAAGGCACTGGATGATATTCTATTTGGCCTTTGCTATGAAGAACTCGGAAAGCGCGGATGCGCCGCAAATACAGATTTATCTTCTCTGGATGTTGATCTCAAGGCTCGCCATGTCTCAACAGAGGAGCTGTCACATGCAATTGGGGTGTATCTTGAGACTTGCTGCTCTTCCTTGCCAATCACGACATCTGTTGCCCCATGGTGGGACCATAGCTGCGACTCAGGATTGATTATTGGTACCTTCATCCACGGTCTTGGGAATTATGAGGCCATGCGTAACGACGACGAGCTTCCATTTTCGAGAAGGATTGTGCAGTTCGTGTCGTCTGACCCAGGCTCAGTCCAGGCGCACCTTTGCTTTCAGGCGGCAACTAAATTTACGAAGGCTGCATACGTCGATGCATTGAAGACTGCAAAACTGAGAGCACAGATCGACGAATATGAGGCCGTTGCGGCAGTAATTGCCGCAAAGCAAAACGGTGTTGCAAAAAGCAGTGACAAGGGCGGTGTGGATCCTTCAGCGCCAGGTAAATCTTATGCAAGCCTGGACGATGGTCGAGCCGCAATTCTTGGTAATGATGACAATACAAAGCTAGACGACTCGGACAAGGTTACTCTCCACAGGCTTTCTCAGTCCATCATTGATGGTATACGGGAAAAGTCATCAATGTTGAAAAAGCACCAGCGTTCAAAGTTCACGTGCCCATCATTTTTTAGCCTGGACAAGAAGGAATTGGGCTGTCAGCCACATCGCTGTCTCCCCATGCCTGACGCCATTTATTTGGATCAATACCTCGTCGACCTTCTCGATATGATGGAGGGAGGTCTTCCCGAGAGAAACGAAAGCAATAGTTCTGGCCCAAGCACATCATTCCAAGCCCAAGACAACGAATTTGTTCGAGTCGCCGTTTTTAATAATGATACCGCAAGAAAGACCATTGGCACTACTGTACGTTCAGCCATTGTCGAGTCTTTTAGGGGAACATTTTGTGGAAGCTACCATCGCAGCCTCTCGGATCATTCGGACTACAGCCTCGGCGCAGCGTCGCCAGACCTTGCCAGTCTTGCTGTTGGGGCTGATGCCAACCGTTATAAACGCGGCCCCTGCGTCCCCCTCTATATCACCCGTTACAGTGTGTGCGCCCTTGCTCACGCCGACACAACAGTCATAGACGATAGTTGCAGAGCGAAACTGAAGGAGGACTCCTCCGACCAAAGTAGTATAGCATCCGTCCCAGCCGAGGCTATACTCAATAAGAAAACAGATACAAGAGAAGAGATCGACAAGCCGGAGAGCTTGAAGAATCACTCTACAGATGACGACGATACTATAAAACCTAATCCGGGTCCGACAATGGATGTACTGAATCCAAATGGAGGGGCAAATCCGACACCTGACATTGCCAGAAAGGACGAGAGTGAGGGCGGGGCCCGCGCGTCTTCTCAGCCGTATGGCAGCATCCATGAATTGGTAAAAGACAGCGATCGGGCGCACTTATGTGTTTCTATACTCCACTGCGGTACCCCGCGCAGTAAACCTGAGTCCTACGAGAGTGCATCAATCGAATTTCTCAGTCTCCTTCAAATGAAAACCCCTGACTTCCAGCCTGCCTTTTTCGGCTTCAAAAGTCTGACCTTAAAGGCAGAAATGACGCAGCGTCTGGATGGCGCTTCCACTGAAATATATTTGAAAACTACACTGTTGCCCCACTGCCTTCGCCTGTGCACGGAAGGACCGGAAATGCTATTAGAGGATTTAAATCGGTTTGCGGTAGGGGATAGTAAATTGATTCTTAGCTCTATTCCGGACCCTTGCCTGCCGATTGCCATGCACAGCGAGGAAGCAATTCAGCACGCCGCAGTTATCCTTCGGAGGGCAAGGTTGGCGAGAGCGGCGCGTTTTATTGTCGGGGGCGGCGTCAGTACTGAAATCATAATTTCCGTGCTGAGAGGGAATCCTCTTGTCTTGGCTTCCGTCGTCGGGCTTCCGATTTGGTGGTGCCCTTGGATTCATGATTTGGGCTTGCTTGCGTGTGCCGCTATCCACGGCCTCTCATGCTTTACCATTCGTAAGCGGGGTGACGTAGACTTGTTGCGAAAAATACCATGTTTTGAGCTGACGACTCTGGACAAGCACATCCGATCCGCCTTTTTCGACAGAAGAGACGACGGAACTGCCCCCACTCTGCCTCCGCAATTGATCGAGTCAACATCTACAAAAGATATGGATGCTTGGATAAGAGTTCAAGCCATTCAGTTACCTAACCCACAGTTAATGGAGCGCCGCCTTGCACTAATTTGCGGAGAAATCACAGAAGAGGCAGCTGAAGGAGCTGAATTAGAAGAGAAATCTGAAGAGGCGCAAGATGACCTTTTATTTCATCGCTACTTCAATATTCCTATGTTTGACCAGGGTGGTTGTCCAAGGTAATGTATTATGAAAGATGAGGCGTGAATCATGCTGTGATGGAAAGGCGTTGCCCAAGGCCTCGTAATGTAACAAACATAATTCCCTATATTATGTAGCTACGTACATACATACGAGAGGGCACATGACATGTACTCTAAAGTATCCAAAATAAGAGCTCGAAGTAAATGAAATAATGATGTATAGGAATTCCTACTTCTACTAAAGTAGTACGTGTGCACACTTACGAGCTCTTAGTATAAATACACATACTAAGAGTCAATGATGATCACGTACGACACGTACGAGACTACATTGCAGCGACTTGCTATCTCGGACGTTGCGTACGCGAGATATTAGCCAGAAGAACAGCGAAGATTCGAGAGCGGGCCTCGGAGAGGACAGCGTACGTATCTTCTGGGTAGCGAAACCTTGCTTCTGAGTCTTGATTGACCTGAGGCCAAGCGCAGGATCTGCGGAAGCAGAGGTCAAGGGTTGATCCTCGAGAGGGCTTCGAAGGCAGACCTCGTGGGAGATAGACAGTGAATTACAAAAGTGTATTCTCCTGAATTATGAGCTTAGTTTAGATGAGACTCCATTCTGCAAGCATTGCGTTCGGCGTCTAATGATTTGAGCCGGTCGTGGATTCGTAGAGATTGGGTCACGGAACGGTTGTTAACGACGCTGTCATTAGCGTCCACGTTGGCAATGAAGAACGTACAGACAGGGGTGTATACTGTAACTTGATCCATACTAGAGTACGCCTACTAGAGTACAGGCAGGTACACGTCTACTATGGATATTATGCATAATAAGAGCTCGTACACTGTATCATACACTACTAGCAATATTACTAATGGAGAATATTATGCATAATACTCGGACTCCTACTGCTCTAGTAGTATGCATAATAGTAGTACTTACTACAATTGTATAGTATGCATACATAATATTAATAATACTACGAGCTCGTCGCTAGTAAAATTATTATTTTGCATAATATTATGTAAGACGAAGTATGCATTAACATCATGTAGCATACGAGCGTAGACGTACTACAATGTGTGCATATGCATACTATGCACAGTATGCATACATTAGTACACTGTACCGCCCGTTTAGAGCTGCGGAACGATTCTTGTGCATACAGACAGTGTGTGCATACTCTTGTTTGCATACAGTACTCTAGTAAGCATCACGGCATTGCACTCACAAATCGGAGGGACCCGGAAAATGTCGAGCTAGGCCCAAGAGAATGCGGTCATTCATAGTGAAATGACTTCGGCGGTGCGAAGAAGCATTATTATTTATGCCTCGTGCCACACCACTGTGTTCCAGCACATTATTATTGCTTGTATTTCACACGCACGCAAATGATACTAATTTCACTTTTCAACCTAATTCTCCCAATCTACCATGACCGCAGCAGCCATTCTCACCCCTGTGATGACCACTAGGTCAAGTCCCACGGCATGTTACCATATCGATCAGCAGCAGAAGTCGCTCGGCCAGATTGCCTCCCATGGCGGCGATGTACCCAAGTCACATGTCTATTTTCCGATTCAAATCAGTCGCCGTCGCAACCGTCTTCTTGCGGCTGCTTGCTCCTCTCCACTCTCGACTTTGGAGGATGACGACACCTGCGCTGTATCTGTGACAATTACTGCGGACAACCTTTTCGACTTTGATCTTGAGGCCGCATTTCAGATGCCATCGAACAGGTCGCCCACTTCGACTCCATCGCTCGCCAGCTCGGAAAGCAGCGGCGCTCTCAGCGCCAGTGGCAGCTTGAAGTCCGTAGCCTTTCCCGATGATCCCATTTCCGAGGTTAGAACACGGCCACGAACGGAGAGCCACGAACGCGAAGACCTTTTCTACTCGCCGGAAGATATAAGTCGATTCCGGGAGGAGTACCGGACAATCCTTCGAGAGGAGTTGCGTGTTACGGAGCCGATCGAACCTGGCCTTGTAATTAGAACTTGGAGCTCAGCTGTTGGATATATTGCTACAACCTCGAGTCGGATTAAAGATGTACTGGCGGCCGGACGAGACGAGGTCGAGGACACTTCGGTCCTCGTCGATTCATTGTTCGTGTTTTGAATAAAAATAAAATAGTGTCGTATGCATACTACTATATGTATTGATAGTAGTAGTACGAGCGTAGTAATAATTAGTATGCATACTAACTACGAGTCGTAGTATGCATATTATGCATAGTATACGAGCTCGTAGAATGGATACAGCACGATCGATTTTTTGATACTACGAGTCGTAAAGTATTAAGTTGCTCATGCGAATGCGCATGCGCATTCACTCCGAGTTTTGCGATTGCTTTTCGATTTCAGTCAGTCAGTCGTACGAGCTCTTCAGATATAACCTTAGTGCGAGCGATCACTGAAACATGTTCTTTTACCACAAACAGAAGCTGTTTATTGACAGAGCCGTTGTAATGATAAAATCGAACACCTACAAGGGTTAGGTATTTTCTTAGCTGCCGTATGTGCAAACGGCGCAAACCGTCCCTTCGCTGAAAGCAACAACAAGCAACGACATCTCCAACAAACACGCCTCGCGATCGACTCCAATCGCCAAACCCACTCACAGTTTGGATAGAGGAAGAGAGAGCAACCACTCCCACCCCCCTCATTCCAATTGCCACAATAATTCTACACCGAGCCTATCAATAGATCCTCCCCGTTCGGTACAGTTGATAGTTGCAAGAAGAAGCAGCGCGTAAGCACACACACAGAACCAATCCATTAAAATGTTCCAAAATAACAACAGAACGAGCAATACTCGTCGAGCGTTCCGAGATGTAACTAACTCGAGTCGCAACGAGGATGCCGCTGGTAAGGGTGGCAAGGTGGGGGGCGCTGCCGTGGAGAAGCGTCAGACGCGCTCCATGACGACCACGGGAGACGCCGATGTTAACGCTGGCGCCCTCGGATCCTCCTCCAACATGGCCGCTTCTTCCAGTTCCGCCAGATCCTCCAGTTTCGTCACCAATCCCAACAGCTACCAGCACACTGGGCAGATCGATAACATTGACGAGCGCGATCGCGAAGATCCGCTCTGCGCTACCGACTACGTCCAGGACATGTACACGTTCTTCCGGGAGAGGGAGCCCAATACATCTGTCAGGCCCATCTACATGGAGAACCAGACCCACATCAATGAAAGGATGAGGGCTATCCTTGTCGATTGGCTCGTCGAGGTCCACCTCAAATTCAAGCTCGTTCCGGAGACACTCTACCTCACTGTGAATCTCATTGATCGATACCTCGAGAAGCGACAGGTTGAGAGGCCACGCCTCCAGCTTGTTGGCGTCACCTGCCTGCTAATCGCTTCCAAGTACGAGGAGATTTACCCACCGGAGCTCCGAGACCTCGTCTATGTGTGCGACCGCGCCTATACCGGCAACGAAATCATCGAGACAGAGGAAACCATTCTCAAGACCCTCGAGTACCAGATCACCATCCCCAGCGCCCATGCCTTCTTGGTCCGCTATCTCAAGGCGGCACACGCAGACAAGAAGATTGTACAGCTGGCCTGCTACATCCTCGATGGCACTCTCCAGAGCTACAACCTTCTCCACTACCTGCCAAGTCAGCTTGCCGCCGCCGCCGTTTTCGTCGCCCGCCGTTGTGTCGGTAGAAATTCGTGGAGTCCTACATTACTCCAGTACGCAAACTACTGCGAGGAGGATATCATCTCGGTAGCCCGCGCCGTCCTTGCTGAGAAGTCCTCGACTTCACCTGAGCTTCGAGCAGTCAACAAGAAGTACACCAGCAACCGCTATGGGGGAGTTGCCAATACTGTCCTTATCTGCGACTTTTAATAAGTCAACGTCCGGCATGTATGAATCATCGATAGAAATTCAGGTTCCAAGGTGGGCATACTATATCTCTCTTCATTTGATGTGTGTGCCATGTTGGGCCAAGCTATGTGATGTTCACATTCCATGCCAGGATCGATCATAATTTCTTTTGGGTTTATGTACCGTGACCTATATTCCTTCATTAAATCCTTGACGCTCAATATTTATGTTAAATAAAAATATGTCAGCGTTCCTCAGGATGTTTCGGAAACTGTACTTGTGGAAGGGCAGTTGATCCGGAGTCCGCAGGGGGGGGGCAGAGGATTACCAACCGAGGGGCGGACGCGAAGAACTTGGTCAACTCGCAATAGAGATTCGCGAGCAAGTTAAAAAAAAAGTAAAAACCGAAATTATTTACTTCACTTTTTATCATCATTGCATAATAATAATGCAAATGTAGTATTATTATTAAAAAGTGGTATGCAGAGAAAGGAACATGGGGCATTTCTTGTAGGTAAGGTGGCAGGCAGTACGTAGTAAGTAGGGCGGAGGGGAGATGCAGAGAAGGTAGAAAGATAAATTTACGAATTGATGACAGACCAATTAGCGAGAGTAAATAATAACAACGAAATATAAACTACGAGGTCGTAGATAAATAGGAAACAAGTTTTAGCCGCAACAGTCCTTCCGATTTGTGCATTAAGAGCTGGCTCGAGTTGAGGGGATTGCTACTAGCTACTCTAGTATGCATACTGTCGTACATTTATGAGCTTTCATTAAATATATTATGATGTACTACTTACTTATATTATTTGCTATGCATAACTAGATTATTCAGACGTGAGTAGATTGAGAGAGAGAGTCTCTTTTTGGTGAGGAATAGCTAGTAATTCCAACCTTAGTAATATAATACGAGAGTACGACGTATTATACACACACACATATATATACGAGCTCGTAATACTCGCCTTCCTCTATCTAGTATTATATTATTTTATTATATTATCTAAGTTGCTACTAGAGCATGTGCTGAAGTATCTACGCTCGTATTGTATTGTGCATACGTAGCTATTATTTATTTATGCGTAACACAGTGAGTGACACGGCATTTCGTCGACGCTACAGGTTGGTGGGGCAGAACATGCTTGATCCAGAACCGAGGCGAAAATCTGTGCCGTGAATTGAAAATGTATGCAACGAAAGTGAGTATTCGCTTTGTAAAGGGAAACATATAGATTTATTGATAGATATGTTACGTATCACAACCAGACAAAAGTTCGAATACGCTTGAATATATATATATAAATAAACGGTTTTGTATACTATTTATAAATATTGCGCGCGTAAGTCGCTTTTACGTTGGTTTTTGCTCAGGAGAAAACTTAATTTTTTATTTTAATAATAATATGCATACGAGCTCGTAATTACCTAAACACTTCTTTATACTCCTAGAGTACTAATAGCTAGTATACATACATACGTATATAATATAGAAGTTTAATATTATTATTTATTTATTTTCTCTGATGATTTGCAAACTGTAAAAGAGAGAGACGGTCCAAACCTTGAAAGATATTGATCAGGGAAGCATTCCTCAAAGCGCAGACTCGAAAGGCACACATTATTTGTCTCGATATGTTGCAGGCAATTTCGGCGAGGGCCAATTAATTATGTGAGCTGAGTATCAATTCGCAGCCTGCCGAGGGAATTTTTTTCTCACAAAAAGCTTTGTCACATCATTTACATGTAAATATAAATTGCAGCTGAGCAATATTTAAAGCCCGGTGGCCGATTACACTACACAACAACACCACATAAATGGACCCAATCAGATATTGTCGAAGAGGAGCAGATATTGTCATACATAAAGAAGCGCTATCTGCATCCTAAAACGAATCCCAGTGGCCGCGGTAACCATGTACTCCTCTCTAGCCTTGACTATCATGTTAGGGTACCCGCTGCTGCTCTCCATTGCAATAACTATCGGAGACAAATGTCCAGCCTACACAGAAGGAAAGGAATGCACCAATGTTACCACTTACAAAGATTTCCGGACTCTTATACAAATTGAGAAAGCCGAGGGAGAGCTCGTCCTGTGTCCGTTTGATATCGACATGGCGGAAGATGATGTCGTTACGTGGATCAAGAGAGACCTGCACCTAATTTGCCAGAGGAAAAATGCGTGTATAATCCGCGGAGGTGCATATCAGATCAAGGTGCACGGCACCAATCAGGTTGTTTTCCAGGGCTTTACTTTGATGGGAGCCTCAAAGTCTGCCTTTCGTGTTTGGAAAAAATCACCAAAGCTCCAGAAGTTGTGCAACATCCACTTCATTGGCAACAAAGGCTTTAAGAAAGGATCCGCTCTCCGCTTAGAAGGCCGAGAGATTTTTGTTGGCCACTGCAATTTCACCGATAATGAGAGTGTACAGCAAGGTGCAGGACTGTACACGTACGGAAATGCGGTAGTCTTCAACTCAACGTTCTTCAATAACACAGCGCACCGAGGTTCTGGTATCTTTGTTGACTCGTTGGGCAGTCTCATGTTACAAGAATCTCACTTCGAAGGAAATTTGGCTCTTGGAAAATCTGGACCGGTTATATATATCAATGGTGAG
>Ga0099799_10137_pt1 | contig 22182 bp, 24 predicted proteins | sample Uncmet6_SortLC_1_FD_89033 | JGI IMG/M metagenome (GOLD analysis project Ga0099799, IMG submission 89033) | Marine eukaryotic communities from CALCOFI LINE 67, Pacific Ocean - CN11_C50_N6_SortLC_1 | ecosystem: Environmental > Aquatic > Marine > Oceanic | place: Pacific Ocean: Monterey Bay...
CACAGCCCAAGGGCAATCAGGAGGAAGGCCGGGGGGTAGATGGGGGTGTACACCATGCCCAGCGCAATGGATCGGAACGTCTCCGCGTACAAGCCCCCCAGCGGCATGCGAGGTGGCGCCCAAAGTTGGTTGAGTTTGATTTGGCTCGCGGCGAAGAAGCCGAGCACGTAGCGTTGGAAGAGGGCTGGGAAGTGGACGAAGCGCAGAAAGTTATCGGCGAGAATGGAGGAGGTGGCCATGAGGAGAACCCCCTGTGAGACGACACCGCCAGACTCGAACCAGGCCTGGGTCATGCCCGCAACGCTGACCTCAAGCCGCGCGTCCGCCGAATCGTACCAAACGGTAACGGTCGAGACCATCATCGGCACGGCGACCGTGTTTAGAGCAAAGGCGGCAATGAGCTTCTGGAAGACTGCCAGCTCGACCTTGCTTCGAGTGATGTGGCATTCGCGGTGGGCCATCGCCTCCACCACAGCGCGTATGATGACGTTCCAGACGAGGGTGACCGACGCCACGAGAGTCGACGCCAGGAACTGGTACGTGTAGCGCCAGAGGTCGGACACAAACCGGGAGGAGAGCTGAGCGATACCGACGTACCATGATTTGACCACGTACAAAAGGACTGTCCCGAGGGCCACCAGCACGGCGATGCTGGTGGCGGTGATGAGGCGCCGCGCCTGGCGGTCGGAGCTTTGCACTTCGAGGTTTTCCCAGTACACGTCGTTGGGTTCGGGTGCGCGGACCACCTGCACCCCCTGGCTTCGCCAGCTGGCGGACTCGAGGAGGGGAGCCTCCGAGTTCCGCTCCGGGAAGGCTTCAGCTGCGTTCCGCTCCGCCCAGGCCTCGCACCGGGCGCCCATGCTCCGAAGGCAGCGGGAGCAGATCCCTACGGCATACAGGCACCGCGCGCACCCCGCCCCGGCCAGCGCCTTGATCAGGTGCCACGTTTCGTAACCGCCACCCTCTCCAAAGGGTGTGCGGGCCTTGTTGAAGAGGGTGAGAAAGCGGTCCCGATCCTTGATGAGCTGGAAGACGACAAAGGCGTGCCCGGTGGTGCGGTGCTCGGAATTTACCAGGCTCTCCAACTCACGCCGCATGTCCCGCGTGGCGAATTCAATGGAGTTGAGCTTTGCGCGGAGGGAGGCCACTTTGGCAATCTGGGCCTTGGCGCGGGCCGCACCTCCCTGATATCTGGAATTCTCAAAGTGCTGAAAGGCCAATCGGAATTGCGTTTCCTGGCGCTGCGCCTTGAGCGTGGCCAGATTCGACAGGATGGCCATTTCCCGCCCGCAGCCTCGGGCGACTTCGATGTGATCGATGGCTTCGTCTCCGAATCCGAGGCGTAGCAGGTCCCCCCGCAGCCGCCGCTCCAGCTCTGGCACGCCGGAATCGTCGTTGAAAGGGGCCTCGTCGAGCCCAGTGATCATCACCGCAAAGTCCGCGGCAGTGTAAATGTGCTCCCTGTCGGAGGCAGCCGTCATGTTGCTCTGTTGCCGGACCAGCATCCGGCGGACCCGGAGGAGGAAGAGGGCGAAGACAAAGGCGTTCAGGGCCAGCCCCCAAAACTGCAGCGCGCCCGAGAGGCGAAGGGAGCCCGTGAGCCCCGCGGCACCGTCAAAGCAGAAATCCGCGGCGGACTCGAGGGCGACAAACGGATAGAAGCCGGGGCTGCTCACGACCTGCGATGACGACACGTTGCAGTGCGAGAAGAGCGGCGAGGCGACGTCGCACGCTCCCTCTGGCGGCGCAGCGTACTCCATGCACGTCCCCACCGCGGGCAGGAGATGCATGCTAAAGGCGTCGATGGCGCTCGGAAGCGTTGCGCGCACGTTGACGCCCCGATACCCACACGCCTCAAGCGATGCGCTCTCCTCCACGGAAGGCTCGAGGACGCGCACGAGGCGCCGGCAGCCCTTGCGGCGGATGTTGCGCACGACTGCGTCGATCGCCGACGGTGACGCGATGCATGCCATCAAAAGAAAGATGAGAGCGCCTTCGAGGACGAACTCCAGATACAGCGTCACCGCGAGAGAGCAACCAAACTCGTGCAACCGAAGAAAAGGCGTGCGGAACCAATGCACGCGTTCCACATTGACACGCACGCCCGTAGCATCAACGTAGCGGCCTTTCCTTCGCGCAATCGTCTTCTTCACGCAGCGGCGCAAGAGGCTTGCAGCGTATGCGCGCTTCACCTCACCTTGCCTCGGCGCGCCACTTCGCTCTGCCATGGCTGCGGCAGCGCCAAAGGATGTCTCACGCCGCGAGAGCAAATGCGGGAGCGACGAGAGAGAGCGACGCGGCTTTTTCGCTGCAATGGGCTGCGCAGTTTCCTCATATTTCACGCCCTTATCCTTTGATCGGGTGCTTTGCAGCGAGAATTCTTGAGTCGGTCGTGCCATTTCGGTTCCAGGTGAAGTCGGGCTAATTGGTCGATCGGAACGAAGTGGAGAATCGCCGTGTTCGCTGTCTTCTGGAAGCTCAAATGCATCGCTCACAAAGCCGTACATCTCGTGCCTCACAAATCCGGATGGCACATCAATGGATAATTCAGAGTGGTCTACTCCCAACACATCCTCATCCTCATCATTCTCCTGAGATTGTTGAGGCTGGTGCTGCGCAACTTGATCATCCTCGCGTCCTCCACTACCGGCCACGGCCTTCATGTGGAAGAAACAACGGGTGGAAATGCGGTATCTGATAGCTACTGTACAAGTTACTCACACGTCACACGACACACATACGCTGTCTACACAACCGAAATGACCCCGCGTCCGCTCCTCGAGCGCGCGCACGATTATCGGTCTCCGTCCAATGCACGAACGCCCGTGCTGGGCGATCCGTGGGCGCTGCGCGCTCGGCTCCAGCTAGAGATCTGTCGGTCGCTGTCTCATTCAGCCACCTTCAAGCGGTGGGTATGTCAATCTCGATGCTTGTTGACTACGGTGCTGCACTTGGAGTACCTTCAAAAAGGCCCGAGACGCACGGTCAGTGAGCTGAAGGGTCTGAACTTTGAAGAAACTCGATCGGAGTTTGACATCTCACCGAGTTTATACACCAATCACTGACTCCGAACCGGAATAACAAGGTCCAGATCCGTTTCCGGGGGCCGCTGGAGCTGAATTGGGCTCTCGGGGAGAATTGGCCCGAGAGGCACCTGCAGTGCTGAGTGCTGTATTGGATCTCGGTCGGTTCGGCTCAAATGACGCCGCATGTGAGTTGCTATACGCCTCGTGCACCGATTCAAACCTTAACATTGATGCGTCATTGTATAAATATCACCGTCATTGTCATTGGTCAGCGGCCATCTCATCCGGACAGCTCTGAGAGCAGAGAGCAGCATTGTAGACAACCCGGTGCGACAATCCATAGATGTTAAGGTCTCGACCGTCGTGCGGGGCAATAGTAAGCGTGCATGCAGCGTACCATGGTTTTCTGAAGCCGGACTTCGATACAGGGGTCAGGTTGCCAGTGCTTCTCCGGGCCAAAATGATTCAAAAGCCCCCAGCAGAGTCTCGGGCTCAATATGAGCACTGATGCCGGTGACCGCCCGGTTCGGAGTCGTCCACTAGCCCATACGGCTGGTGAGATGTCAAACTCTGATCACTTTTCTTCAATATTTTCCTCAGGACCTTGCTACAGGTGCTTGACGGGTCTTTTCCGGAGCATGACAAAGATCAGCAACGGGGTCAACGAGCGTCGAGAACGACGCGCTCACCGCTTCAGCTTAGCTGACCGACACTATACTGAGCAGGTCTACTTAGTGAGCCGAGACCCCAATCTACATGCTTGACGCACGAGAAGCGATGGACGGGGCAGAATCGGCATGGACGGTGCATTGAAAGGCCGAAAGACGCGGGGTCACGACGCGGGGTCATTTTGGTTTTGGAAACGGCGTATAGGATTCCTAAATTCGAAACGGCCGGACATGCGACACGACGCACCGACACGGGCGAGGGCGGGGGGGGGCAAGGGGGCGGCGCGTGGGCGCGACCCACACCCCGGGCAAAGCCACGACGCGCGCACACCTACAACGAGAACCCCTCCGTACGCCGCCCCCTCCCGGGTCAGCGTTACATCATGCGTTAGTTAGTCCGTTAGTTAGAGCGTTACGTACGCATACAGCGCACAAAAGGGACCACGGACGGGACCGCAAACGTGCGCGTGCCGCGAGCACTATCTATGAGAGAATCCCGCGAGTAAAACGGGTACCCCGAATGGCTCTTGGCTCAGCGGACACTCCGCGACGCGACCATGTTGTCAGCATCGAGCCGTTACTACTAAAGTACGGTAGCCCGTGCCTCTCTACTCGTACAGGGACAGGGAGATCGACGTACGACGAATACACCGCTCGCTCATCTCTACGAATGGCGCGGGTCTGCTGCTTTGCGGTGGCGCTCTGCTCCCTCACCGGCCTTGTGGTGCCGGCTGCGGCGGATCGGAGTGCCGTCCTACAGCTGACGCAGCAGTGGCAGCAGCAATTGCAATACCATGCCGCCGAGCGAGTGTCTCCCAAGCTGCTGGCTGCGTCCACGAGAGAGGACCAACAACTTGGTGTGCACATGCTGCAGCAGCTCCGGGGAGGCGGCGCGACGCTCAGCCGACTGCTTCCCATCCTTCTAGGACGCCAGCAGTGCCGTATTCTAATGGTTTGCGCAATGCCTCGAAGAGAATCCTGACTGCCAAACCCCAACTTACTCACGTGTGAATTGAACATGGTTTTGCTGTGCTGGTAGGTCGGTCTGGACGCGGCGGGCAAGACCACGATCTTGTACCAGCTCAAGCTTGGCGAGATGACGAATACTGCTCCAACTCTAGGGTTCAACGTGGAGACCGTCGCCTACAAGAACATTGAGTTCATGGTCTGGGACATGGGCGGGCAGGACGCCATCCGGCCGCTCTGGCGCCACTACTATGAGAATGCGCAGGCTCTCATCTTCGTCGTAGACTCGGCCGATGCTGAGCGCCTCGAGGAAGCAAAGGAGGAGCTTGCCAAGCTGATGGACGAGGAGGAGCTGCGGGATGCCGTCCTTCTCGTCTACGCAAACAAGCAGGACATGCCCGAGGCGAAGAGCGTCCAGGAGGTTGCTGACGACCTGGAACTCACATCCTTGCAGAAGCGAGTCTGGTACATCCAGGCTTGCAGCGCGAGCACTGGCGAAGGCATCAAAGAGGGCCTGGACTGGCTGGCGGGGAGGCTGGCCGGCAAGCAAAAGAAAGACTGACGGTAGCGGACAAACCCACATGCCAGCCGTGGAGCCCGTGCCTTGTGCGCCGCGCGCATGGGCCGCGCGTAAACGGTAAAGCTACTCCCTAGGCTACTGTAAAGGGTGCCAGCCCTGTCTGTACGCTGCACACAGCCGACAGCGAATATGGAATATTATACATGTAGGGAGTATTCGATTCATGCCGCACGCGGCTACTGTATTGCCTATTGGCCCGTACAGGCTACAGGTACAGCGGCGACTAAGGACTAACTAACGGCCGGGCGGTGCTCGAGGCGTACGCACACGGTGTCGATCCGTGGAATCGGGGGCTGCGCGCGGCCGCTCCAGCGGCCGGTGCGGGACGCGGGAACGAGCACGGGGGTCGGAGGGGGAGGTGCGGGCGTGGACGATGTTGAAGGGCACGAGGAGCTTGACGATGGCGACCTCGATCTGGATGAGCAGATCGACGAGGTGCTGGGAGGCACACCGAAAGGTGCCGAGATCTGGGCGGCCCTCCGTCTGCGGCTGCGCGTGAAGTCTGAAGAGGAGCCGTCGCTGACCCACGTGAGTCGCCGAACTCTGATCGTTGCATAAGCCAAAGACCCTCCAGCAACCAACGACTACTACAGTAAGGTCCTACCCTCGGGTTGGCGCCGGCCACACCGTGTCGGGATACAAAACAGCCTCGCGGGGCTTACAACTTACCGCATACCGCATACAGCTACAGTCCTACAGCCTATACCCCGTACCGTACCGTCTCGTTCGCGTAACACCTAGATCCCCTACAGTATCCAGTAACGAGTAAGCCGTACGGTATGCAGTAAACGAACATACTACGTCGCGCCTCGGACCGGACGCGGACCGCGCCGCGCCGGACGCGACGCGACGCCACCAGCACGCCACACGGCTGCCGGATCAACGGCGAACCTAAATCGCTATACGGGCCGCAATGCTATCGTATCGATCGGGGGGGTGCAGGGGGGGGCACGGCACGCTTCCGTATCCGATGCTGACCCGAGCTAAAAAGTATACAGCCCCGACGTGGCCCCGCTGCGCGGCTGGCCGTCGAAGCTTGGCGCTCAGGCCGAGTCCGGTGAATCCTGCTATCCTGATGAAATGCCGATCAATAAACGGTCGCGCAGGGGTCATCTGTCGCGGCGCGCTCGATTCCGGCGAAGCTTGCCTTTGCACCATCGAATGGCCTGAGCAACCGACTCGTGCAGGACGCGGCGTGGAGGGTCCGCAGCACCCCCACCTGCACTCTGCCGCTTCATGGGTTCACCGGGCGGACCTTGCATCGAAGAACTCTTCGGCCGTAGTTCGAGCACCTCCGGCACTTGCTGTAGGCCGATCGTCTCCCAGCTCGGTGGTAGATTCCTTCGCACCTCCACGGCTGCGACCGAAGGGTCTGCCCACTCAACGATCGTGCGGTTCTGCCATGGCTGTGCTCGTGCCCAGGCAACGGTGGCGCGGATGCCCTCGGCGAGTGGCGTCTGTGGAGCTCGGGTGCCAAACACTGCCCTTAGGCGGCTGTGCGCCGCATGGGCATGCTGAACCTCATGCCTCGCTGGGAGGTGCTCCACTGCGAGCGGGACGCCCCAAGCTCTCGCCATCTCCGCAGCGAGGTCGCGGACGGTGAGGGTCTCATCGCTGCCCACATTGAACGTCTGGTTGTGGCAGGAAAGGATGAAGGGGGCGTCGGCGATGGGGTAGGCAACGTCATCGATGTACGTGAAAGCTCTCGTCTGTAGACCATCACCAAAGATGGGCAGCGGCTGGCGAGCGCGCAACCGGGACAGGAAGATGGAGATGACATTGCGATAGCGGTCTCGGGCTTGGCGCGGGCCGAAGACGTTGTGCGGCCGAAATATAACATACGGCAGCCCGAAGACCCGGTGCGCGGCGATCAAGTCCAGCTCGGCCGCAAGCTTTGCGATGCCGTACGGGTCCTCTGGTGTGGGTGCCGCAGATTCATCCATGGGCAGCTGGCCACGCCCATAGACGGCGATGGAGGAGGTGAAGACAAAGCACTTGATTGGATGTTTGGCCTTGACAGCGGCATTGATGAGGAGTGCCGTGGAGATCAAATTCGTCCGGTAATTGAATGAGCGGACAAAGTGCGAAAGCCCCTCGGCAGCATATGCGGCGAGGTGGTATACATAGTCAAAGGAAGTGCCCAGAAAGAGCTGATCCACAAATGAAGCATTCTTCAGATCACCAATGGCGAGGACCGCTCCAGGCGGCACGTTTGCCATGCTGCTGCCGGAGAGGTCATCCGCTATCACCACGTTGACGCCCTGAGAGAGGAGGCGAGTCGCCACGTGCGAGCCGATGAAGCCTGCGCCGCCCGTGACGAGAGCGGTTGCTGTCGCGGGCATTGTTGTTTATGACGGGTTGTGATTCACACCATCCTCTGTGCTCCCTGTGGCTGGGTGTGTGTGTGGACTGTTACGCGCCGACAGACATACAGTACCGTAAGGTACATACGTACTATAACGATCGTACACGCATACCGGTTACGCCTCGCAGCTGACGCCGCACGACCGCTGTGCCCGCCCTCCCCCTCGCGCGTTGCAACGGCCACCTCATTGTATAAATTATGGTCAACTACGACAAGTGGAACGGGGTCGGCGATGCTGAGGAAAGGGAGGAGGAAGCTCCGGATCCAAATTGCCCGGAGGCCATCGCACAACGCCACCCTGAGACGGCTGGAGTCATGCTGCAGCAGCAAGAGGCAATGATGCGACTGGTGGGTTGGTTTACTGATGCGGCGCCAGATCTTCCAGACAAGGAGATGGCGCACATCGTGCGTTTCTGCGCCGTGCAAGACCGCGTGATTTGTCCTGACTTCCATAAGCGGCATGCGGCGATTGCAGACTACCTGGATGAACCGGGTCCAGAGGGCAGCAAGTGGATTCCGCCACTACTGGCACTTGTCAAGGTCTGCCGCCACGGCGAGAGGCTGACCAACGCCCCGGGCAACAGCGCTGAGGAACGCGCGGCGGGGACTCGGACACTCTACCTCGCAATGTCCGCACTCAATACTCTTGGCGCCGTTGGCGTCGAGGGCGGCATGCGCAAGCTTGTCACGACCATCGCTGACGACCCGGAGGGTGTTCTGGCAAAGCGCTACGAGGCCTTTGAGTATGCGAGGGCATTCGTGACCTCTCGTGCCGGCGGTGGCGATGGTAGCGAGGGAGAGGACGCCGGCGCGGACGGCGATGGGGATGCGACGGCGTCCACGGAGGCTTCCGTCCCCACAAAGGAGGGGGAGGAGCTGCAGGACGACGACGAGGTGTATGTGCCTCCCCTGCCACCGGCGAAGCGGCTTCCGCAGCGACTCGTCCCAGAGGACTCGACCGCTGGCAAATTGATTCGTATCCTCTTCCGGCATGGTGGCATCATCGTCCTCGCCTTTGCCGTCAAACATGCATACAAGCGCATGTACCCGGCGGGCATGGGCCAAGCATCGCAATTCTCGCCGGGTCCGGAGCTCACGGCGGAATTTTCAATTTGACGAGCCGGACAGGCCCGAGGAGGAGGCGGCACGTATGCCAGATGATGAGATGTTGCGAGCTAGGACAGATGCTGGTGCTGCAGCAGCTTTGAGAGCGTAGACGGCCGGCAGGCGGGACGAGGCTCGTGTGGAGAATAGGCCGGGACCGATGACGTGTGTTGCGCCCAGGGGCCGCCGGAGATGCAGAAACCCAGAACGATGCAGGCGAGATGGGTCGGAGATGTGCAGGTGGAGATGTGCCTACTGAGTACTGTAGCTGACGGAGCACTGTGGCGGGCGGTGTGGAGCAGCCGCGCGCCCGCGCGCACACGGTGCCGGGGACCACGCGCGTACAACACGTCAGACGTCATGTCACACACTGCGCTAACGGACGGCGGTTGAAACCATTTCTCCATGTGTAGCCTAAAGACTACCGAGCTCGCCGATGTAAGCATGCAACGCCGACGCTGCAACGGTGATGATGGCGTGTGAGGTGGGGTGCTCACCTAGCGTCTGAGAGAAGGTTGAGTGTCTTCCCCCAAGGCTAGTACGGTCCTAGTTGCCTTGGGGTCACGCGCACGCGCGCACACGAACGTTGGTCCGATCCTAAGTCCGGCATTCGGCCATCTCTGGTCAAGCCAAGGTTGGTACATACCTGGAGCAATGTATTGAGCTGGAATAAAGTGCCAAAAGACCTACTCATCACAAAGTCCTACTCTGGAGGTCGGCTGGTCCCGTCTCGAGAGACCCTCTCATGGAGTCTAACCCTAGCCGTAACCCTAGCTTTGGGCAGTGCCCGAGAGCGGTTTACGGCTCCAGCACCGGCTGGCACGAGCTGGGGGCGTCCCTCGTGGCCCTGTGCGGCCCCACAGCGCGTAGGACCGCACGGGACAACCGCTATGAAGAACGGTCTGTGAACGTAACCGAAAAAAGTACTAAAATGAGGGCTGTTCCACTTTAAAGGATATTGAACGGCGTGTGCGAGTCTCCTCGCGCTCTGTTCACGTGCGCACGTGGTTGAGGAGGGTATTGCGACATCATCCGTCCAAGTCCTCCACGCGCGAACCAAACGCCCACACGCAAAACGCCAGGGGCGCCATGCATTGCGGTGGTGCACGGCAGGGAGCCATCGCAAGTCGATCGATCCTTAGCCTACTGTGCATGGCATCACCAACACCACCTCCGTCGTCACATGAGCTGCTTCCACTTCCGCAGCTACCAGAGCCTCTTGCACCGCTTTCAGACCTCGATCTACCACCGCACCTGGCCGTAATACTGGACGGAAATGCACGCTGGGCCAAACAACGGTCTCTTCCCAGCGCGATGGGTCATGAGGCTGGGGTTCAATCCCTGAAATCATTGATCGCTCACTGTGTGGCTCTGCCGCCAGTGCAAACGCTGACAGTTTATGCGTTCTCTGCGGAGAACTGGGGGCGACCGGCCACCGAGGTGAATGCACTCATGAACCTCATCGCCAAGACCCTTGACGCGGAGGCGAATGAGCTCCACAGGAATGGCGTGCGGCTCAAGTTCATCGGAGATCGTGAGCGGCTGCCAGAGAGCCTGTGGCGGCGCTGCGATGCTGAGGAAGCGCGCGAGCCGCCGAGCACCGTACGGCTGCTGCTGGTGATTGCGCTCTCGTACGGGTCGCGGCAGGCCATCGCCCGGGCCGCGCAACGCCTGGCCGAACGTGCTGCGGCCGGCGAGCTGGACGCGAGCACCATCGACGAGGAGAAATTCGCCGCTGAGCTTCGAAGGACAGCCTGCGGCCCACCGAGCGATCCCGACCTGGTGCTGCGGACGGGCGGGCGGCAGCGCCTGTCGAACTTTCTATGCTTCGAGGGGGCCTATGCGGAGCTTGCCACCACGGAATGCCTCTGGCCGGACTTTGATGCGACCGTGCTCGCAGCCGTTCTCAAGACGTACACGGAGCGCCGGCGCACGCTGGGCGTGAGGTGAAAGGATGATCTCGCGCGCGTGTTCATGTACTGTAGTATATTTTGCAATGCGCAATGCATAGAGCGGGAGGTGGCTCTTCTTTGGGGTGCACATATTTTTTCCGCGGATGCGGCACGACGTCTTCATTTTCCCCATTTTCCCGGGCTGGCTGGTCGAAAACAACGGTTACGGACACTGACCGTTCACAGCGTTTCACTCCAGAGGACAAAGAGGAAGTGCATCGCGACATCTGCGCGCGCCCTGCCTGCCCTGCAGTCAACAGCGCTTGTGGTCTCGACCGTGCGAGTTGTGGCGGCCTTCTCAGCGTCTGCCGTTACGCACGGAGCGCTGCAGCGCAGAGTGGCAAAGCGAAGCAGGTGCGAAAGCGCTGCCGCGACCTCCAGACAAAGAAAGCTACCTTCTGAGTTCTGGCGTAAAAGACTTGGAGCAATGGCACCGAACGAGCCAGTCTACTTCAAACCAAAAAGGAAAGAGGTCGCGGAGCCACCGCGGGTGGCACCGACGAACCAGGCCGTCTATGGCAAGAAGGAATTCGAGCAATGGTATGGTGGATTGGATGAATGGCATGCTGCCCCAGAGCAAGGCCAGCCGGATGTCCTCATGAATTTGCTCAGAAAGGGCAAGCGCGCTCAAGGGCATGACTTTCTTCTCGCACGTGGGGTGGACGACGAGGAGCATCGCGAAATCATCATGGACAAGCACGTGCCGGAAAAGGCGCGGCCAAAGAAGCCCGTAGCTCATAATCCAGTGCCGGACCAGGAGCGCTACCCACGGGCGTCCGCTGCCATCGCCGCGGGGAAAGTCGCCTTCGTCACCGTAGCAGATGGACAGTCCGTCCCGTTTGTAGCCAACTGCTTGCACTCGTTGGACCGGTGCCTGCTCGACGAGGTGAAACTCGTGGGCCAAGCCCTGCCGCTGACCATTTATGCAACCGACGCGGGTACTGCGGCGCGGCTCACTACAGAGGCGCCGACGCCGCTGAGCCCAGAGGCGGCTCATGTGGTCCTCTTGGACGGGGCCGAGGACTTGCTCGAGGAGGCGAGGGCTCTGGCGCCTGCGGAGCGGCTGCAGTGGTTCAAGCTGGCGGTGATCCGGCGAGCGTTGGATACTCACGAGGTGGTCGTGTTCGTCGACGCCTCGACCGTCTTCGAACGGGCAGGCTGCGTCCCGCGGGCCTTGGAGCCGCTCCTGGCATCGGCTGCAGAGGCCGCAGAGGCGAGCGACCACGCGGCGGAGGAGGCGACCGCGGCGGCGCCCAGGCATCCGAGGGGCGCGCGGCGGCCCGAGCAGCCGGCACGTCAGGGAAGCCTGCCGGCACGGGGGCTAGAGCTGATGATGCAGAGCGATGGTTTGGCATGGGATCTGACGGATGCGACGCTCGGCCTCACGTGGACGCGCCTCCCGTCCAAGCCGCAGCACCCCGGGGCGTATGGCCTCGTCAACAAGGGCCTCGCTAAGATCCTGGCGTCCGGCAAGACGACCTTCAGCCGCGAAGAGGTCGATGGTTATGAGATGGCCGACCTGAGCCTGGACTGTTACATTGAGGCGGGGACTGGCTCCACGCTGACATGGTTCATGCCGACGGGGTATGGGGCGTCCACGGCGGTCATGGCGGTGCGCGCCACCCCAGGCACCAAGCAGCTCTTCGACGTGGACGTGACGTCTGTGCGCCCCGGCTGGAGCGAGCAGCGCCATGTGCAGGCCGGCATGTACGGCCGAGTGCACCACGGCGTGCTCCCCATCTCAAATTTCCCCAACGCCCAGTACTGGACAGCCAACCGGCTCAAGTTCCAAGAGCCCAACCGGCCAATCCTTCCGTCCACACGCCCGTATCTCGTCTCATTCGCGCGGTTGGCCAACGCGACCGAGATCCGAAGCTACATGGAGGCGGATGGCCGATGGTTTGTGGGCCGAGTGTGGGATGCCGACGACGATGGCGAGGACGAGGAGCTCATTATTGTCTAGACGAGGCAACGGCACCGGGCCAGAGATTACGATCGCACTTTGGGCATACTTCTCGCGATGAAGCACGAACACACACACACAGAGAGAGAGAGAGAGAGAGCCGAGACGCCGAGAGCCGCCCGTCTCCGGGTCTCATTTCTACACAACACAGACCCGGCGTAGTATCGAGTTGAAACCGCCAGGTGAAAGCTGTGAGTGAGAGAGTGTGGGTCTTCTGCTCGTCCCAGCACACTTTCGCACGTAAAGCAGGCCGCCGGTTTGCGTCATTGTGGTTATTCTAAATCCCCGACACGCTGCGAAACGTTACCATACCGAGACGCAGGGCGACCCAGCAGTCGGTCAGTCAGATCTGGGGTCGAGAGATCGTCAGATCGACGATCTCGCATGGGATCTCCACGGTCTTCACAGTTCTCCAACTTTTGTTCGCACCGTCCGTCATCAAGAATCATGCTGCTGCTTCTCCTCCCGTCAGCAGCGGGCTTCTCGGCGTCCCCGTCGAGTGCCCGTTGTACGAGCCATTGGTGTCCTGAGCAACGGTGCGCCGCGCCGCAGGCCAAGCTCGTGGGAAGGATAGTACCCTTGCCCGAGGAATTCCGCAGCCAACCCAAAGGGCGCCAACCCGACCCCCCGAAGCTGAGGCCGGTCACAGAGGTTCCCGAACTCACCGAGCTGGTCGTAGGGCGCCTCGAGGCGAAACGTGCGGCACTCACAATTTCTCAGCTGGAGGCCGCCTTCGCGGCAAGGGATGCTGCAGACCCAGAGGAGGCAGCAGACAACAGAGGGGACGTGATTCCGCCAAAAGGCTTCCACGGAGCCTCGTGGCGCAGGGAAGGGAGCGTTGTGGTCCCCTTCTGACAGTCTCGGCCAGCAGCATGAACGTGAAACGAAGGTCTCGTCTGCGCGACCCCCTCAGGCGTACGGCTTTGGAGCTGCGGAGGATGGCATCGCGTGAGTGAGATATGTAGCGATAGAGTACCGAAGGATCCTCGCCTGTGCGTGCAGCACATTCGCCAGAGTGGCATTCGCATGGACCCTGGGTTAAAGTATGTCGAGGTGGTTCCAGTGTTGTTTAGTGTACGATTGCCGTAAACCGTTGTCTCACTATCCATAGGGGCCAGCATCCATCCCATCTGGCATGTGGCATGCATGGCCATGGGACGGACCGCGACCGGACGAGGCTCGAGGGACGTGTCTTGGGCGGGGTCTTGGCGTGGGATCGCACGACCCGCGCCGCGACCCAGAACGCGGCAGTCCCAGTCGGCTGTCGGCACCGACGCGAGACAGCACACTGCGAAGTGCGATGGACCGATGCGAGCCTCGGCGTCGCGCGTCGCCGTCGGACGAGTTCGGTTATTTACCGTTCGTAAGGTACCTCCCGTCCGACCGGACGCCACCGTCCCGATCGGATCCGATCGTTGCTTCTTCGTACTTTACCGAGGACGCGATATGCGTGGCCGCGCGCCCGGCGGTCGGGTGTCGTGTTACCTGTTAGTCGTTTTTCGCCGTCGTGACTGTCCCGCCCCCTCTGGCCGACGCTCGACCGGAGGGGACCGGGGGGTTGCGGTCGGGTCGCACGCGCAAGGCGCCTTCCGTTCCCGTTTCCTCAAGCTTCATGCGGTCGGTCTGTACACGGCTACGCCGTTGCATGTTCCATGTCGAGGTTCGATGGGGGGCACGTCCATGCACAACATGTTCGGTTCGGACATCGTCCACTCGCGGGCTGGAATCGCGTCCGACGTCGTCTTTGTGGATCTTTGCTGTCCCCGGCGTGACGATCACATGGGCGGCGCCCCACGCTCAACTGTCGCGGTCGTCGCAGTCTGCTGGAGAGCTGTCCAGGCTCGCTCCAGCGCGCCGTCGCCTCCACCAGCCCCACGGTCGATGGAAGAAGCTTCCCACGGGAACTGGTGATAGGTTCAGGGTGCCGCTGCCATTGTAGAGCAGCATCGACATCAGGACCATGGCCATTCCAGACAGGAACCCCGGGCTGGGGGCGACTCCCGTGGTCAACGTCCCGACGGTGCAGGTCACCAGGATGGCCAGGGCGGTGGCATATGTCTTGAGGACATTATCCGCGTATTTGACCACCGCTGCGACGAGGAGCCCGCCGCCGGCGGTCAGCAGTGTGACGAGCCACACGAGGGGCGTGAACCCAGCCAGGAGTCCATGCGATGCGATCACACGGCGCGACTTCTGGTTGGCGAGAATCAGGAGGGCCGCCTGTGGGAGGGAGAACAGCGCGAGCTGCACGTTACGGATCCAGAGCGACGCGGGCGCGTTTGGCAGCCCCCCTGCCTCCTCTGGGACATCGCAGGAGTCGTCGTACTCGCACTCGGCCTGTTTGATCACCTTCTCAAAGTAGATGTTTGCAAAGCCGCTGAGCACCGACGACAGCAGCACGGCCGCCACACCGATCGTCACACTGCGCGCGGATGATGCCGCGCTGGCGCTTGCAGCGGCAGCGGCAGCGGCGGCGGCGGCGCTCGTGCTGCCAGTGGCCGATGTGCCGCGCATGGTGGCGGTGGCGATGGCACTCGCCTCCTCTAGCTGCACCACACCCACACCGCCAGTGAGAAGCGCCAGGGCCAGCCATTGCATCGGCCGGATGGTCTGACCCAGGATGCGCACGAAGAAGAGCGCCGTAAACAGGGTCTTGGTCTGAGACCACAGCTGATAGGAGGTGGCGGTCAGATTCGAGAGGGCCACAAAGAAGAGGAGGTTCTGCAAGCCGTAGCAGAGGGCGGGGACGCCCATGCGCAGAGTATCGCCAAGGCGGCCGAAAATGGAATCTCGCACCTTGTTCCAGCCCGCCCGAAGGCCGCCCTCTTCCTTACAAATTAGGAAGAGGCACGTGGGCAACTTGAAGCATTCCGAGAGCAAAACCGCCGCGCCACCAAGGTAGAGGAGTTCACCGGATGGAGGTGGCCTTCGACTTCGCTGCACAAGCATGGTGGTCGCAGCATTCTGAGCCACCAGCAATACGAGCACGACCCACTTGACCGGTAGGGCGAAGCGAGGTGCATCCGATGCATCCGAAGCCAAGGCGCAGGGACCATTCCGGACTCTCAATGCTGCCAGCCGTGGTGGGAGACTCAATGCTGCCAGCGGTTGTTGTTGTGCATTTGCGCTGACATGAGCCTGCTTTGATGAGAGCGGCAGATGGATCCGGGCCGCTGAGCGCGTGGCCAAAGAACCGCCCGCTCTTAGCAGAGAGACGCGCTCCAAAGATACGCCGGGCGCCGGCAGCGCCACCATGAGCAGCGCTCGTACTAGTGCAGCATGTCCTCTCCGCGGCATGCTGCGCCACCCAGGGGGCCGCCCGTCGGTCGCCGGTGGCGAGATTTCCTGAGGATCAAACGCTTGTAACGACCGTGCACGTTCGAAAAAACAAACAGTGGGAGCGCTGGCGCGGCGTCCCTCACACAGCCCCGGTAGAGGCGCGGGCTTGCTGCCTTGCTTGTGGTCCGCGCGTCCGCCGTCAAAGACGAGGGTGACATGAACGTTACGACTTGCTGCAGGCTTGATGAGAAGTGTGAGCAAGAAGAAAAGGTGTGTGTTGACCAGGTGCCCACGGAAGCGCCTCCGTCGCCATGTCCGTGCGTTCAGTCCTCCTCCTCGTCGTCTTGGCTGCGGGCGCTCGCGGCGTCGTACGTGAAGTCGCACCCGACGACACTACATGCGACGAGTTTATCAGCGAAAAATGCTGCATCACCTGCAAGTCCTCTTGCTGCAATGAAGGAGACCCCGCACGGATGTGTAGCGGCTGTGGACCTGAGCTTACGTGCAACCCAGCGGCCGTCTGCTACAACCTTTCCGACCCGGCGCGCAAGTACGCCGCGTACAAGGACGTGATAGGCACGGATACTTCGGACACCCCGCCTGGAAAAGCATGCCAGGAAACCATGTGCAAGGTTACAGGTGGAATTGGCTGCAAAAACTTTTCCACGCCGTGGCTCGAATGTGGCGGTTGTGACAACACTTATGAATGCCACCCAGGCGCCACTGGATTTAAGGAGCTCAAGCCAGAATTGTGAGTTCCGGCCGCTGCGTCACATGATGATTCGGCTGACGAAGGTGAGACGACGAGGCGGACAAAAAAGTAAAAACGGAATTATCGTCACATGATGTATGAACGGAAAGTACTGTACGGTCGTACTGTAGCCGTAGCCGTAGGCCGGGCGAGACCACCCTTCGCGCGTAGTCGAGAGTGTTCGTGGTTATGCGTAGTAAACACTCCTGATCAATGCAGTTTACACAATGTATTGAACTTGGCTCACTCCGTTGTGGCGAGGATACGGCTTTATGGCCGCGTATCTCAAGACTCAACATATCAATAAGGGGTCAGCCGGTTATTTTCTGCTCCCGCTGAGGGTGTCCCCAGGTGTCCACACTTACGCACCATGTCGGTCTAGATAATATAACATCACATACATCAAATCAGCGCCATCCTACAAGGTGCTGAGACCCGGCAAAGGCCTGATGGTGGCCATATTTCCTTGCGGAGCAAGACCCGCGGTTGATGGTTGGCAAAGCATGGCGCTTGGCCAGGACGCGTCGTAGGCGGGCGGCATGGGCGTCAGAGGCCGTCTCGGTGGTCAGGCTGGCCGCCGTGATCGCGCCAGCGACCGGCGGCGCGAGATGGCTGACCTCACCTATGACGGGAAAAGCTTCTAGGGCTGTGCTCCACTCACTCCGACTACGTATCAGGATACTTACGCGTACTCGAGCATGTTCAAACTCCCGTCGCTGCAAGGGCTGCGCTTCAACTACATCGGCTACCAGGCGACCGCGGCTCACACAGCTCCGCTTTCGGACGGTTCACACTCTCTACCCCCTGTTCCGGAACAGGGGGTAGAGAGTGTGAACCGTCCGAAAGCGGAGCTGTGTGAGCCGCCCGCCGGCTGCCAAGCCGAGCGCTCCGGCTGCCAAGCCGCGCGCCTAGGTGAGTGTAACGTGTGCTCGTGTATACGCGCGCGGCGCGTGTGCTCGGCCTTTTGGGCTTTTGGGCTTTGGGCGTCTTGTCTCTTGCGATAGGACTGTACAGACTTTAGTGCCAACCGCGCGCTTCAGTCCACTCGCGCCCCGCGGTAACAGCTTATCACCGGTTCTCCGCGAACCTCACCACATCTGATCGTGAATTGTTACGGTAGTTACGGGCCGACATACGGCGCGCGCGTACCCACATTCCAGTTACGTACCACGGCGTACGCCGTCTACGTTACCGTTTCCTGGTCGTCCGAGTCGTCCCCTTTTTGATTGAGATTGCACCCTTCTGATAGACGCACGGTCCGCCGCGCGCGCACAAGCGACGACAACGGATACGGGCTTTGCACGCCGCGCCCCATTGGCGCCTCTCACGTCGGCTTCTTTCGGCTCGAGGCAGCAGCGTTTCAGGCACGGTGTCGGCCTCTGACTGTCAATGGGTCACTACTGTGCGCGGTATGACGCGCGCGCCCGTTGGGGTCTGCTGCTGCTGGCAGCAGCGTTCCCACAAGCGAGACCTGAGTCAATTCCACCTGATTTTGGTGTCGTGCGAACATGTGCTCGGCTTTTCGACTATGATGAGTGCAGCCTGAGCGCATTGTCAGTTCGCTATCACAACCCAGGCGTGCACCAGACGCAATTTATCGTTCCCCTGCGCTCCGTTTCCCCTTATTTATCAAAGGGTAGAAGTCCAGGTTGCGCGTGGATGCCGTCTTGCAAGCTCGCAAATAATACACTTGAGAATGCCGTCGACTCGTTGGTGAAAATACCCGAGGAAGTGGAGCGTTGGGCCCAGAAGATTTGGACTCTTCAGCATACATTTACGGTAACAACATATTCGAGAGCGCTCTTTCTTGATTGCGACACTATAGTCATGAAGCCAAAGTTTGTACCGCGGATGTTCAATTTCCTCGATTTTGCTGATTTGGCCTGGGCTCATGACTGGCCCATTTTACTAAGACAGCTCGTCCCGGCAATGGGCTGCACGTCAAACGTCGCATTCAAGGACTCAGCCGTCATTCGTTCGCTTTTTCATCGTGCCGGCAACGCCTTGCACCAGCCTTCTGCGCTCCCGCAGTGGGCGCGGTCGAATCCTATTCGGAGTGATCAGGATACCATGAACACACGCTTGGTCAATGGATCATTGAGTGGTGGCCGATGGAGTGATCAAGAGGCCATTCACATGGCATTGATCAATAGGTCATTCCCCATTGCAGACCAGCCAATAATAAGCGTCGTTCCGAACGAGTACATATGTGGAGCCATGATACCCGAGAATGGCACAGGATTCAGGCTTCACAATCAGGAATACCTGCCCGATAGTCGGAGAGAAAAATATGCCCCTACCTATGAGTGTCTATTGGTACACTATCACCCGTGGAAGGTGGCACAAGATTTGTCTTGGTATCATGTAGCCAACCATTTGCCGTACCTACAAAGATACTTCCAACGGGCTCAGTGGAAAAGTATCCCGGTGTCAAATCCGAACGCGAGCCCAAAGCAAAAAGCCGAAACAGCACCACCAAGCAAAAAGGTGGAATTCAGAAGGAATCTCTCGAAAGGCCCACTGCCACTACCACCGCCTTCAAAGCAAATTCCCCCTTCGAAGCACACGTCGCCATCGCACAAGCAGCCTAAGCCCTTGCTACGGAGCGACACGATCATCAGAGACATCGCGCTCGCAATATCGCCGGGGACTCAGCTGTCGGTAGCAGTCCCAGGGAATGCGTCCCTCGTCGTGATTGGAGCTCACCACTTCGGCGACGACACGAACGATCCGCTATATTCTACCGTCTCGGGAGGTGCTTGGTCAGACGTGCTGCTCGTGGAGGCGAGCCCTCCTGTCGCAGCCGAGCTACGAGCCAAGGTGGCGAAACGCAACCCGACACCAAACGTGCCGCAGGACCGACTCCATGTGGTCAACCAAGGAGTATGCCCAGGAGACAAGGACCAACAGATGCCCTTTTACTCGTTCCTTGGCGCGCCCGGCCTCCCGTTTTGGGCGACCCAGATCGGCTCGTTCAACCGATCGCATGTGGAAAAGCATTTGGGTCTGCTCGCGCGGAACAAAAAGAGCACGGTCGTCTACAAAGTCGAGGAGCTTAGGTCGAAGATCTCTGTGAAGCCAGTCTTATGCACTTCGCTGCTCAGCCTGCTGCAAAGGCAACGCATACACCGCATGGCCGTACTGCTCATCGACACGGAGGGCCTCGACTGCGACTTGGTGGCCTCACAAGACTGGTCATCGCCCGAGTGGTGCGGTAGTCTGAGCCCCGGCCTGCTCGTCTTTGAATGGAAGCATTGCTCTAGTGCTTCCTATGACAGAGCCATCACCTCTCTCAAACGCCGCAAGGAGTGCCACGTTGAGCCCGGGAGCGAGCCTGTCCTTCCATTCCGCCACGTCTTGGAGTTGACGGAGAATGCATTCTTCACCAAAGCGCCGCGCAAGTTTTTTTCAAGCTGAATAAAATTGGTCAACAACGCTACCCGCCAACAACGCTATCCGCGCTGCCGCCCCTCAGCTTCCAGGGCAGCGTCCTCAAGGGGCCGTCGTTTGACGCCGTCGGTGTCCGAGGGCGTCGCGAATGCGACTGTCGATGCGCTCCACTTGATTGCTCCGCGGGGCCCATGGGCGGTTCCGGCGGGCGCGCATGCGCGGCGTGTCGCTCATGGTGATCCTCCGAGCGACGGGTAGCAGCATGCGTAGGGTGGCCAAGCCTCGTCGGCCACAAGTCGGTTCAGAGCCACAGAGGCTCGCCCTCCTCACTGGTCCTCTTAAGGTCCCAGTACGCACTTCTTTGCTTTTTGCCATCGGGTTACCCAAGCCTCTCCGTTGCTTAGACCGGTCCATTTGGGATGTCATACGTGCACTAGGGTCTGAAATGCGTCCGTCCATGCCGTGTACGGCCTGTACGAGCTCGAAATCGGCCGTTTCGGCCATTTTTGGCGCGAGCTCCCTAAGCGCTAAGGCCCCACCGCACCCGTAGAGTAGCGCGCCCAAGGGCCCGGTCGCAGATAGTGTTGTGTGCAATAGGTAAGAACGACGATCTTACTTTTTTATGCGTCCGACACACCTTCTCGATCGCCTCCGCACGTCTGTGTGGCCGCGTCTGGCGCATGGATCGCCTCCTACACCCCATGGGCCGTCCGACGTACGGCTGGGGGCCACGTCGCAGCCAAGCCCTGCGCTCTCTGGCGATTGTGTCGCCGGCGTCGCTGCAAGCCTCGTTGGCTCTGGCACAGAGAGCCTTTGCTCTGCCCTCTCCTGGCCGCGGGGCGCTCTGCAAACCGCGCTGGGGCCCATGTGGGTTCGCCGAGACGACGAACGCGGCGGTGGAGCCCGTGGAGAAGCCATTCTTCACGCCAGTCAAGCGGACCTCAGTCTCGCTCTCGTTGGCAAAGCTCTCGTTGAGAAGGTCGAGGTTGACGCGGCTAAGGTTGACGTCGTGAACCATCGAGATCAGCGCGTACGGGTGGCGGGCGGCTTCCTCGGCCAGCTTCGTCCGGTCGTTGCCGTACACTACGGTGGCTCCAGCGGTAGTCGCCTAGAGTTCATGTATGTACGTTCTAAGAGCACGCCTTTCCGCAACGGTGGGCACGCAACGTGAAACACTTCCCAGACTTGCCGGCAACATCCCTTGCGCACCCCTCTACGTCCAGTCGCACGGGACACGCAAGTCAGACCTCACATTCACGAGAGGCGCGAGCTTCAGGGGCTGCGGGTTTCATCTTCGATGCACTCGGGCCATGTGTGCCTTGAGCGCATCGGATTCGTTCTCCTTGGAGACCTCCGCTTTCAGGCGTCCCATGTGATCGGCGAGCTGCTTGACGTTCTGGTGCGTCTTTCCCTTATCCGCGGCCCCCTCCGGAGCCTTGGGCTTGCGTGGTTCCTTGTGGAGGGCGCCCCCACCCTCGGTGCTGACCAAGCTCGCCATGGCCATATCTCGGATCTGATCAAACTCCATCGCGGAGAGGCGTTCCCGCAGCGCGCGCGCCAGAGCGGCCGCTCTCTCCCATGGCTTGGGCTTGAAGGCCATGCGCCCGATGACATCGGCGACATCGAGAGACACTGGGCCTGTGATGTGCCCATCCACGAGCCGCCACGCGTGCTTGTGGTCGGGGCTGAAGCGCGTGGCCTCGCCAACGGGCCAGCCGTCCTCCCATCTGCCCACCTCCGTGGACCCGTCGGCAAAGGTAAAGGTACCGCGCCCCTCGACGGTACCCTGGTTGTACTCGCCCTCAAAGACCGCGCCGTCCAGGAAGCGGTAGATGCCGCGGCCGTGCCGCTTGCCGTCCTCGTACTCTCCCTGGTAGGTGCACCCGTCGGCAAAGTAGTAGGTGCCAATCCCGTGCATGACGCCCTCGCGCCACTCGCCTTCGTAGACAGTACCCGCCGCCCACCGGAAGGTTCCCTTTCCATGCTTCATGTCGCCGTCCCAGCTGCCTTCGTAGCAATCGTTGTTCGCATAGTTGAGCGTCCCGTGGCCATGGCGGGCATTGTTGAGGAAGCCGCCCTCGTACCGAGCCCCGTCCGCGTAGGTTTCCTTGCCGTCTCCACTCTTCTCATCCTCCTTC
>Ga0099799_10140_pt1 | contig 22005 bp, 5 predicted proteins | sample Uncmet6_SortLC_1_FD_89033 | JGI IMG/M metagenome (GOLD analysis project Ga0099799, IMG submission 89033) | Marine eukaryotic communities from CALCOFI LINE 67, Pacific Ocean - CN11_C50_N6_SortLC_1 | ecosystem: Environmental > Aquatic > Marine > Oceanic | place: Pacific Ocean: Monterey Bay...
GGGTTTCCGGGGACAGATGGATACGACTACAACCCAAGACCTTCCCAACAATGAATGAAAAACAAGCTTTAGAAACTATAAAAAAAATATGCGAATCTAACGAATATATAGAGATTTGTGGTTTTTTGGGTTACGATAGGTCTTCAGATAAGTATGTCGTTAGTCAACAAGATAACATATCAGAAGATCCTTCTAAATACTTTATGATAGATCCTATTGACTACCTATTGTTCAAGGACAAGTGTGAAATGGTGGCTGTTTACCATAGCCATACAGAGGGTAGTGAGCAACCTTCTAAGTTCGACATCAAAATGGCAGAGAGTTGTTGCGACCCTTTTTTGATTTACAGCCTAGAAACTAAAAAAATTCATATTTATAAGCCTAAAAACATGGATTTAGATGTAAGTATACTTAACAGGGTAAAGGATTGCAATGACCAAAATTAAACTACATGGTATACTGGCTAAGGAGTATGGAGAAATCTTCAACATGGAGATCTCCAAGCCAAGAGATGTTATAAAAGCTATAGATTGCAATCGTTCTGGGTTCAGGAGAAGAGTGGTGGATCTGCAGAAGGAGGGGTTTATTTACGATATTCTGGTGGACCGAAAAAGGATGAACAAGGAGTCATTCTTGAATAGCAAGAACCCTAAGCAGATAGATTTAGTCCCTGTGATAGTCGGTTCTGGGTTAACAGTTTTAGAAGCTATACTTGTTGCGGTGGCTCAAGTAGTTATAAGTTACGCTCTAATGGACCCCGGAACATTGGATGGTGGGGAGGCGACAGTGGGAAGCACCAAAGGCTCCTTACTTTTTCAAGGGGGGAATGCAAACATAGCGAGCCAAGGTAGCCCAATACCTATAGGTTACGGCAGGTTGAAGGTAGGCTCTCAGATAGTGCAAAGCTCTGTAAAATCCTTCCCACAATCCATAGAGTCGTCCAAGGTTATGACATCGAATCAATTAACCATTATTGATTCACCTGAGGCTGAAGTAAAATCTAATAAGGTGGACACTGCATAATGAAACATCTAGAAAAAAAAATAAATCTAAGAGGTGGTTTGTTCGGTAGTAAACCCAAAGTTAAACCAGCTACTTTAAGGCCACCTGCTATCGGGGATTTCCAATTTGCCTCTTCCTTTAGTTATGTGGAGAACCTAGATCTTATATCAGACGGGCCTATAGAGGGCTTGGTGAACAAAGAAGGCTCGCTGCTTGACCCCCAGAACTTGTCACAAGGTGTCTACTTAAACGGAACACCAGTTCAGGTTTCCAATAATTCCAAGGTGCTGGATGTAGAGATTGACTCCGATTTTAAAAAAATATCAAGTGGTGGATCTGAAATCTTTGATACGACTGCAGCGCTAGCTAGTAAATCCTTCTTTAACACCATAGAAAATGAAAGAGGGAGGAAAGGTGTATTTTTGCACCACGCATCCGATTACAGTAACAAAAAACCTGTGCAAAGGTTGTATAATGTTGTCCAAGGTTTGAGTACTTTCAGGTATTTGTCCACATCTCAATTCACTTCTGCAATAACAGGCAAAGGTGCATTGGTGACAAATGGCTATACACAAATACACGTATCTTCTGATGCTAACAATGATATAGCATTGGTTTTCGCCTCTAGACCTATCAGGTCTGAGAAAGAAGGTGAGGTTGTTAATCATAGGGCTTTCCAGTTTGGCGAAACTAGTTTTTCAAGTGTGGGTGAAGTTCAAAATGCAAGAAGCCAAGCCTTAAAAACCTTTGCAGATACAAACAGTAGAAAGCTGTTGTCAGATTTGTTGGATATCTGGGACGATGTAACAAACTACCCAGAGGGTCACCCGATGAGAGTATCCATAGATAGGGCTATGAGGATCAACTTTGGCCAGAATTGGCAGTCGCAAGCTTCAGAATCTAGTAGGGAACTTTATTTCCTTAAAAAGATTTTTGGCAAATTAAGAAGTTACGACAAAGGTGGGGCTATAGTTCTCTTTTCAGACGACTTCTCAATTCAAAGCAGCAGGACAATCACCCAATCTAGCGTTTCAATTCAACCTGCAAGTTCTACCACTTCAGAGAGTCCACTAGCTACAAGAAATAGGGTAGTTAACTTGCTTATCCCTGTTTTAGATTCTGGCGGTGTAACGAATGGAAGTGTTATAGGTATTTATGTTGTATTGACAGACGACACTGAATCTGACGATTTGCCAAAATCTTACAAGAATAAAGCTATTCAAGTCGGTGAGTCTGCAATGGATTTCTTTAAAAACTTAAACGGTTTTAAACTTTTCGAAAACCCAACTGACATTCTTGACCAGAACTCTACTGTAAAGTACAACTACTCTAACGTTTTAGTCGAAGAAAGGCTTGGTGAATCATCACAATTACCATTTCGTTATTTTAACGAAGTTTTTATTGATAAAAATATAAACGAAAGGCTTTATGGCCCTTACCGACTCAATGGGGAGGTGCAAAGGTTAAGGGTTCAGTCTGGAGATAAGCCAGAGGATTTAAAAAAAGATGATGCAGATTTTATGTTTTATACTTCTGATACTGACGGTGATCTACTGCCAGACTCAGAAGGTAGCAATGACAACCTAAGGGATGGAAAAGGCACTGCAAATAGAAGTTTTACAGATTGGAATTCAACTAATTCAGCCAATAACTTAGACGAAGAAGCAGTCTCTGTTACTCATGTGATCTACAACCCTAATGTAGAAGAGGTTTTTATAACATTGCAGGTTGATGCTCTATTTGACACTAACGAAAGAGATAGAAACCCTGAAAGTGATAAAGCTATAAAAGCTGGAGATAAAATACCAGCAGTTGTAAATTTTGAGATTGAAGTCGGGGTGATAAAAACAGATGGCACAGAAGTACCTAAAGATACTAGAAGGTACAGGATGGCTGCTGTTATAGAAGGGACCACCTTGATAGATATTGGGAATGCTCACTCGACAGGTCAATATTCAGACTTTGAGTATTTGCAATTAGTTGACGGGGGTAGTGTAGAGAACCCAGTCTCAGAACCATTTAAACTTCCACCTGTAAAGCAGGTTAACACGACAGACAGTATAGAAAGCGTGTCTGAGAAAAGATACGTAAGAGTAACCAAGTTATCTACTGAAACATTTTCCATATTAATAAGCAAAGATGTTTCCCTTTATAAGGTAACGGAAATATTAAAATGTAATTTGCGCTACCCTTACTCCGCTATAATAGGCACTAAGTTGGACTCAAGACAGTTTTCTAGCATACCGGAAAGAAGGTTTGATGCTAGGTTGAAAAGGGTATTGATCCCCAGTAATTACCACCCGACAAGAGACGACTCTTTAAAAACAGACAAGAGGTATCACGATAAAAAGACTGACTTAGATAGTTTGAGTCAAAATGATAAGTTGGTTTATGATGGTGATTGGAATGGAACTTTTGTAGAGGGCTGGACTGATAACCCAGCTTGGATAGTTTTTGACCTGTTAACAAACCCTAGGTATGGATTTGGGCAACATATTTCAGAGGACGAAGTTAACAAGTGGGAGTTGTATAAGATAGGTAGGTTTTGCGATGCTGTGGATAACGATGGAAATTTTGTTGGTGTACCGGACGGGAGGGGCGGCCTAGAACCTAGGTTTTCTTGTAATATATTATTCAATAATAATGAGAAAATTTATGATGCGGTGCAAACAATATCTAGTTTGTTCAGAGGTAAAACTTTTTTTAGAAGCGCAGAAGTTTCTTTCGCTGACGAAAGGGTGAAGGAACCTATAGCGTTATTTAATAACATAAATGTAAAAGACGGATTGTTTAACTACGCAAATTTAAGAAGGGACCAGCAGTTTAATACTGTCGAGGTTGGCTACTTAGACAGGTTTGAGGATTTTGTTCCAAAGATTGAGGTGGTAGAAGATGCTGAAGATATACGTAACAGAGGTGTTTTCAAAAATAGAATAGACGCCTTGGGTGTCACCTCTAAAGCTATGGCTAGGAGAATAGGCCAGCATCTTGTCTACAGGACCGTAAAGGAGAATCAAAAGGTTGCATTTAATACAGGGTTGGAAGCTTTGCTTTGCCAACCCGGAGATTTAATCATAGTGGAGGATGAATTAAAGAGTAACAAAACTAACTTTGGAAAAGTACTCAGTGTGGACTCAAGCAGTGAATACTTAAGGTTGAGTAGCCCGATTGATAGTTCTATACAGACAGGCTTATTGACTGTCTATATCCCAACAGGTGACAGCACAACTCAAGAGCTTTCAGATTTGGCGATCAGTGGCAGAGAGAGAGTAAAGGGTGCTTTTTCTATAACAGGAGACAATGCTATACCCGGACTAGATGACTATACTGGGTTTTATAACTTCTCTGGCTATTTAAGCGCTTACTCGCAAAGCGTTTTCGATAGTGAGGATGACGGTGAGTATATATTTGTAGATTACCCTGTGTATACAGGCACTGAGAACAAAAAGATCTATTATCATGTCGATGACCTAGACGGTCCAGACCCCTTAGGGAAGTGGATATTCGCATCAGGATCCCTGTTGGCCCATGAGACAGATTTAACCACTACGGCTTCAAAAAATGAATATGATTTTTACAGTAGGATAGTGAGTGGTTCTACGGATTTGGAACGAAACTACTCGTTGTTTACATTGAACAACAATGCACATTCAAAAGTTTATTACTACGATGGGTCGCTAAGCAATGGCTCTATATCAGGTGCTGATATATTTTCTGGTGTGGACAATTCGACTAACGGGGTGTCTATATCAGACATCACCATAGGTTCTAACCCTCAGATCTTAACACTTCAAGTTACAGGATTAGTAGGGAATGTAGCTGATGAGATAGGGTCTTATGTCAGTGGGGTGGATCTACCTGACTACCTACAGCATATAAAACTAGGGAGCCCTTATCGTTTTGAAATCAAAGAAGCTTCTGACTTTTTGTACAAAATAGATTCTATAAAAGAAGATACCCCCAATGACTACCTAGTGTCAGCTTCAAAATTTGACACAGGGAAGTACGAACTAATAGAAAACAATATTTCTTTCGAGCCAAAAGAGAACACTTACGCTTATCAAGTTCAAACCCAAGTGGGTGATGTGACATATGACACTTTGTCTTCTCCTCAAAATCTATCTTTGACGACAGGTTTGGGGACAAACGCCAACACTTTCTTTATAAGTGGTGATTGGGACCAAGTGACAAACAATAATGGGTACAATGCCATCTTGAATTATGCAAATGGGTCAGTATCAGAATCTTCTATAACACAGAACACAAACTCAGTTAAATTCGATAACATAGGGGTTATCGGGAAGTTCACTTTAAATGTGAAAACTATAGGAGATAATACAAACAACACAAGCAAGTTCTTTGATTCTGATTATAGCACCATAACATCATTCTTTCTTTACGATAACCTTTCAGTTTTAGACCGACCAGTTGTAACTAATATTACATTCTCATAACATGGATAACTTTTATACATATACTCCTTCTTCTTCAGAATTAAATACCGGGATGTTTGAGTTTGACTATGTATATAGTGGGAACACTACAGATGTTACTCAAACTTCTAGTGGAAGCGGTGTCCATAATTATAGAGACTTAACATTAAACCTTCGGATTCAAGACAGGGATGGGCAAGAGGTAACGGACGCCAGAGACTTTCTAAAAAGTGCGTTTCTTACAGAAGCGAATATAAGTATACTAGAGCCAGACGGCACAGTGGCCTATGCTAATTACCAATCTGGTTACAAGCAGTCCAGTTTTACCTTTACTGAGCAGAACAACATAGATATCTTTGGTTTCTATGCCCCACATTTTGGTATAAAAACTGAGATTAAAGATAGGGACGATAATGTTACTACTAGTGAGTTTTATTTTTATGGTAATAGACCAAGAGTTTCATCTGTTACTGTCACAGATACAGCTACTGGACACAAGTTTACCTCTTCTTATGGTTCTGCATCTACCCAAGCATTGTCTGGGATTTCTGGGCAATTAAAAGTCGATTTTGATTTCTTTAACAGCCCAGAGTATACTAATTTCGATCATGTTGATATATACTGGGCTTCTACGGTGGGTTACTTTAACGACAACCCTTTGTCAGCGGACCATCTCGCAGCCACAAAAACCTTATCTCAAAACAAGAACCAAAGCGTGTTTTTGTATGAGGAGAATATACCTCAGTTCACAGGTAGTGATCTGTACCTAACGATAAAACCATACAGTACAATTGGTCTGGGTGATCAGTGGACAGTTGGCCCCTTCAAATTTCAGTATGCAGAGAAGCCCAATACAAATTATCTGACTGAGATATCTAGCGGTGACGTAACAGGAGCCTTAGGGTTTTTGCCTATAAGCGGGGGTTTGAATTTACAAGATGTTACTGAGGTTGGGGCCGAGACAACAGAAGATGTTACTTTTAAAGGTGGGCTCACTATAAATAACACAGACTCCTCTATAGTTTTTTACAACCCTGAAAACTCAGCAGAAAATGCTAAAATTGTAGCGTCCCATACTAGTAGTGAAAGCTCCTTGCTGTTTCAAGCGGACAAGTTCTTATTTAACGTTTCAGGGGCTTCAGACGAAGTCTCTATAGAAGGTAATACCATAGGCTCTTACGCTTCTGCAATCCTACTGGGGACAGCCAATACTGTGCATGGTGATTATGATGCTATCATAGCAGGAACACAGAACGTCATATCTGGGGATGGGACTTACTCATCTGATTTTGACTTTATTGGAGCAGGTTCCGGTAACAAGATTACAGGTTCTAGTTACTCTAGTATAGTCGGAGGAATAGGTAACTACATATACAAAGGCTCTAGCAACAGTTTCATCGGTGGAGGCACAGGCAACGTACTAGAAGCTTCTCCCAATAGTGTTATAGGTGGGGGCGTTAACAATTACATAGATAGCGCAGAGTCTGTACAGATATTTGGGTCTTATATAACTGGATCTACCCCTTTAGATGGCTATATTTATTTATCGGATAATCAAAACAGGTCAAAAATACCTGATGCGTCAGATACGCTATTTATAGATTTCGAAGGAGGAGTAGATGTAAAAACAGGAGACCTTACTGTAGCACAAGGCATAACGATGGGGGGTAATACAGTAGCCACTCAGTCGTGGGTCTCCTCTCAAAACTACTTGACTTCTGAAACTGACGATCAAACCCTTGACGAAGTCCTATCCCAAGGTAATACCTCTGCAAGCGGAATAACAGTAGGCGCTTCAACTATTAGTGGGTCTCTTGAGGTCTCAAACAATGACACAGGTATATCAGATATTTTTCATGTAGACGGTTTGAATGGCCGTTTATTCGGGGTAACTGATGAAGTTACCGGGACTGTATTTTCAGTCAACGATGCCGCTGGTCTTCCTATCGTAGAAGTGGAATCCACCTCTACATACGACAAGATCACAATGGGCGAGTATGGTAGTGATCTTATTGTTTTAAGTGGTCAGACTAGCGCACAACTAACTGGTTCTCAAATTGCTTCTCAGTCATGGGTTGGCCAACAAGGGTTTCTTACTTCTGAGACTGACGATCAAACTCTTGATGAAGTTCTTTCCCAAGGTAATACTTCTAATTTAGGCATCGATGTAGGGGCAATAACTGGGTCTGGTAATATATTTTTACAGGGAGATGCTCAACACGTTTTCTTTGGAGGCGCTAATACTTTTGTCGGTGAGTCCTCTAATAGTCAAAGGTTGCAATTAAGAGGGGGTGGCAGCACTAGTTCTGATACTGTTATTATAGATAACGATGCTAAGATGGGTTTCGGGACAACCCCTTCTTACGGATTACATTTAAAAACAAATCCTGATATATTCTTTGAAGGTAATATAGCCCAAAATGATTATTTATTTGATGGGGGTGGTGAGAATCTAACTGTTTTTAGAGACCCTGATAATACCAATAGGACATACTTAACTTTTGATAAAGATGATGAACTTTACGTTGGTCGTCAAGGGTCTGTTGATTTTATAGTTAATGGAACTAACCAGCTAAATACTCTGATACAAACAGATGCATCAGAAAACGATGTATTTTTCCCTGATGGCAAATACGGGTTTGGGTTTGAAGGTGTTGAGCCTTCCGCTTTAGTTCATGTAAGTGGTGATTCTTTCTTTGATGGTAATGTTGGCATAGGAACAATTAATCCAAGTGAGGAACTAGATGTTATAGGAGACGTAAAAGCTAACCGCTATATTATACAAGATGGAGCTTCCTCTATATCAAGAAATGGAAGTATTGCCCGTATATACTCAAATGCAGGAACTGATTTTTCAGTATGGCTTGGAGGTTTCCATGAGGCTTTATCTATAAGAAAGTCTGCTACAGATGGCCTTATAGGAATTAACGATACTACTCCATCTTATCAATTAGATGTAAACGGTACAGGTCATTTCGTTTATGACCTCTACGTTGATGAGGATATCACGATGGGCGGTAATATTGTCCTCACTGGGATTACCAGCGGCGACATCACTGGAGCGCTAGGTTACACCCCGCTCTCTTCTGAGACTGACGATCAAACTCTTCAAGAAATCCTTGATGCAACTCCTTCCGCTACAGGAACGATTAACGTTGACGTTTTCTCTGGGGTTACTGGTGTTCTTGATGTTATCCAAGCTACTGGAGATTTAACGCTTCGACCTTTAGGTTCTGATGGTAATGGGGGTAAATTAATTCTAGATGGAGATTCTTTTACTAGTGCGTTAAAGATTGAGAATTATGGTCAGATAGAATGGGGTGCATCAACTTATACATTTGGATTAAGTTCAACTTATTGGCAGTGGAAGAGTTGGTCTAAACCTATTGAAATTCAAGGTGGTGCTGGAACCGTTATGTATATCGGTACTCCAGCAGGTGATGGCAACGTTGGTATTGGGACAAGTAGTCCTAGCTCACCTTTACATATTGATGGCGGTACAACTTCTGAAGTTTTAAAGATAGAGGCTGATAATGACCCTTATCTTAGATTTGTTGAAAACGGCGCTAACAAAGGTTACATTCAATACACTAGTAATAGCGCTTACATTCAGAATAATAATGCTGCTGGCGCATTATACATTAGAATGGGGAGTACCAATACAGCCACTTTTAAAGGAGATGGTGACTTTTCTGTTGATACAGACACTTTATATGTAGACGCTGCCAATGACAGAATTGGCATCAATAATGCAGCACCCGCTTATGATCTAGACGTAAACGGTACAGGTCATTTCGCTTATGATCTCTACGTTGATGAGGATATCACGATGGGCGGTAATATTGTCCTCACTGGGATTACCAGCGGCGACATCACTGGAGCGCTAGGTTACACCCCGCTCTCTTCTGAGACTGACGATCAAACTCTTGATGAGGTTTTAACTCAAGGAAACGTCTCCTCTCAAGAGATGACCGTGGGTAAAGTTGAGGCTGAAGAGTTTATCGGTAATTTACGAGGAGCTGTTTCATTCACAGCTAATGCAGGAGAAGCTCTTACAAAAGGTGATGTTGTTTATATCTCTGGCGTGTCTGGTAACAAGACGGTGGTTGCTAAAGCTGACGCTGATGATTCTAATAAAATGCCAGCATTTGGTGTGGCAAATGAAACTGTCAATATTAACGCTGATGTCACTATTATTAACTTCGGCGCAATAAACAATCTTGATACAGATACTCCGAATTGGGATGAAGGTGATGAGCTTTATGTTAGTAATACTGCGGGGACTTTAAGTAAAACGGCTCCTTCTGGTGAAGGTTCTCAAATCCAGAAGATGGCAAAAGTCACAAAAAGACATGCATCTACTGGTTCTATTACCATCATGGGCGCAGGTCGAACCAATGCAGTCCCCAACCTGAATGAAGGTCGTTTATTTGTTGGTAATTCTAGCAATGAGGCTGTAGCAGATGATACTGCTTATGTTGATATTGCTAATAGTAGGGTTGGTATAGGAACAACCAGTCCTATCGAAGAGCTACACGTTGCTGGAAATGCTTTGATAACAGATGGGGTAATGCCAACTTTGGGCAACTATGCATTTGGGTTCGGTAGACACTCAGGTGGGCCAAGTGTTTACGGGGGAATGTATGGCAACGGTCTTAATAGATATTTAACCTTAAGAGGAGCCAACGGAATTAAATTTTTCGTGAATAACCACGCAGGTGACAGTGTATTTACTATAGACGGAGATCCGGGCAACGTTGGTATAGGGACAACTAGTCCCGATTCAAGACTACATGTAGTAGGTAGTGCAGATTCAGATGCAGCTTCTCTGGGGTCTGAAATAGTAGCATCTCAAACGGCTTCAGGAACGAACTGGTCGGGTAGTTCTATAGCCACAGGTTATACGCATACTGCTGGGAGTACGGATGTTTTACTAAGTACTTTAAATGCTACAACTAACAAGTTGTATAGGGTCGAGATAGAAACCACAAATGTCACAGCGGGTAGATTAGATAAGGTTAGTTTTGGTGGTATTGAGCAGACCGTATATATAAGCGGTAACACAACTCGGGTTTTATCTTTAAAAGCTATAAGTACTGGGCCTTTAACTTTTGAGTGTCAGAGTGCGTTTGTTGGAACAGTTACAGTTTCTTCAGTAAAAGAAATTGTAGCTTCAGATTCTCTATCTGTTCTTACAAACTCTGGGGGTTCTGGCAGGTTAGAAACTAGAGTTTTTTCTTCAACTGATTTCTTCTTAGGCGATTCCGCTGGTGAGAATAGAGTATCATCGGGTAACAATATAGGAATAGGAAATTTTGCTTTGCAAAGAATTGCCACAGAGGGTATTAACCTTGCGATAGGTAACAGATCTTTAAGTAATTTAGTAAATGGCGCATATAATGTAGCAATAGGTCATGATATTTTAGGAAATTACCAAAAGAGCGGTAACGTTTATAACATAGGGATAGGCAACAACGTCATGGACGGGAGTTCTATAACGGGCAATAGTAATATCATGATGGGCTTCTGGGCAGGAGCTGATATGACTTCCGCTAGTGGTAATCTAGGTATTGGATATGCTGTATTCGGGGATCTTACTAGTGGTAGTGCCAATCTATCTCTAGGTAATCATAGCTTAACGAATGCTACTTCAGGAGGTTCTAATGTAGCTTTAGGTAGTAGAGCTTTAAATTCATTAACTACAACATCTCAAAACATTGCGATAGGGTATCAAGCAGGTCGATATGCTATTGGGAATGCTGCAAATGAAACACCAAGTTCTTCTATTTATATAGGTTACAACACCAAAGCAGCAGCTAATGGAGAAACGAATCAAATTGTCATTGGGGCTAGCGCAGAAGGAATCGGTGCTAACACGGTCACTTTAGGTAACGACAGTGTTGTTACAACCGCTCTTAAAGGTAACGTCGGTATAGGAACAACTAGTCCTGATGCTCCACTCTCCGTAAAAGTAGGTTCGTCAACGACAGAAGCTAAAGTATTTGAGCTTCTCGCTAATGGTGGTCGAGCATTGTCCATCTTACAACCAGATAACGCTCAGTCAGCGGACCCTTGGACGTTTGCGACAAATAATAGTTATACGTTCAGAGTTGATGCCATCGATGCCCTGAATATTGACTATGCTGGCAACGTTGGTATAGGGATAACTGATCCTGACACGGAGCTAGAGGTTGGTGGCACAATTAAAGCCTCAACTCATTCGGATGCTATAGTCATAGGAAGCCCGACAACGGTTAAGTGGAAGATGGGTGTTTACGGTGCTAACGATTTACTTATTAGAGATCCTAATAACAACACTAAACTATCGATACTAGCAGACGGCAGCGTTGGTATAGGAACGACGAGTCCGTCAGAAAAACTTGATATTTTCGGAAATATATTAATTTCAGATACAGCTAACGATAAATATTTCGGTTCAAACGTGAACCTAATCCTTAACGCAGATGCAGACGGTAACAGCGGAGATGCGTATAGAAACATCATATTCCAGAATAGAGGTTCTGAAACAGCCCGTATTGATTCTTCTGGCAATGTTGGTATAGGAACAACGAGTCCGTCCTCTCGGTTGTCTGTCCAAGGCGAAGAGCAACATACTACATCAACAATTAGTTATGCTGATGCTTTATTAGATATTTATAATGATTGGGAAAGCAACACTAATGAGAAAGGGGCCATCTTAACGTTTAGTGATAATTATTATGATGGATCAAATTACCATAGAACCACCAGAGCTGCGATTAAAGGTGGCACAGATAATGTAGGCAATACTGCTGATGGTTTCTTAGGCTTCTATACAGATTCGGGAGGTGCTAATAGCGCAAACGAAAGAATGCGGATAGACCATGATGGTAACGTTGGTATAGGAACAACGAGTCCGACAGACAAACTTACCATTCAACAGACTACTGATGGGAGCGGTGTAAAAATTCTTGGATTTGACGATGAATCTGGTGAGAGTTTGCATCTTTCTATACAAAGTAGTGGTAATTCTCGACTAAATGCGACAAGATCTATTAATATTTATAGTGGTGACTCTTATGGAGGAGGTATTGGTAGCGGATCAATTACTGGGGTTACTTGGGATGCTTTTAACCAATTTAAGTTTACAGCAGAAAGTAACGCAAGGATTCCTTTATCAATTGAGGGTGCGGTTTCCCAAGTAGGAGATCTCTTTAATATTACTAGTAATGGTGGTAGTGCTGGTGATCTACTAACTGTTGATTCCGCTGGTAACGTCGGTATAGGAACAACAAATCCAATAGCGCCTTTGGACGTAGACGGAAATATCTACTCAAATGGTGCTTTGTTAGTAGATAGAATATTCTCTAGAGGAGGGTCAACAGATCTAAAACTGGATGCTAGGTCGGGCTACGGTGTAAATGTCAGAGGAAGCGGCAATGCATCAATAGCTTATTTTGATTATGACTCTGGTAGCGTTGGTATAGGAACAACGAGTCCATCTGAAAAATTAGACGTTCAAGGCAATGTTAAATTAACAGGGAATCTTAATGTTGGAGGTTATATTCATCCAAATGACGAAAATGGTAATTTACGTATATTTGGGGGCAATGACACAACAAACGATGCTCAAATATTGTTACATGGAAATGCTGATTCTTGGGGTTCATTAGAATTTAATTATGGGTATGACTCTACAAATAGCTTTTTAAAAATTAGCCAAGGCTCTAATGAGCATTTGCGTATAACAAACGGCGGTAAAGTTGGTATAGGGACAAATAGTCCTGACTATGAACTGCACGTTATTGGAACTGCTTCCTTCACTGACACAGTAGCGGGAGCCTACTTTGAGGAGAACGCATCTAACCCAGAATTAAAAGAGTTAGATACAGGAACGATTCTTACTATGGACGAAGAAGGCGAGATAGTTCCCTCTTGTAAGGCGAATGACACAATGGTCTTTGGAGCTTCTAAGAGGGGTTACAAGCAGCCGATTGTAATGGGAGCGGAACCTATTAAGATGACAGGGCCGATTAAGGTCGGAGACTTCATCACAACCTCTAGTAGATACGGTCACGGGATGAGGTCGGAAACAAAAGAAGTTGGAACAATTATAGCACAAGCTATGGAAAGTGGAGATGGAGACTCTTATAATATTAAAGCAATGATAAGAAAAATGTAATCATGGAAGCGATTTTAAAATACAATAAAAATACCCAAAAGGTGACAATAGAAGATGAGTGCTGTGACTACGTGATTTGTGATATTGCAGAAAATGATGATGAGGTTATTATTAGATTTGATCATGATATAAAACCAGAACTCTTACCAGAACTCTTCTTTGATCAACCAGAACCAATTGAATAATGTCTGCATATACTTCGACACAAACTGGGTTATGGAATGACTCTGCTACTTGGGGTGGTGGAGGCTACCCATCTACAGATGATACCGCTACAATTAATCATGAAGTGGTTTATAATCTTACGAGTAGTTCTTCTCCTTTCCATGGGGATGTAACAATCAACTATTCTAATGGGGGCGGCCACTTACGTCATTTGACAGGAACCCATATGAATATGAATGGAGTCCTAAGGGTGAATGGTGGCATCTACGAAATGGTTGATGATGTTACATTGGCTTTTACAGGCGACAACAGTCACGATCATGGTTTGTATATAGACAGTGATAATCATACTACATTTTTGGCTACAGGTACGACCCCCGTAGCTGAAACAAGAATGTCAACTAGTGGGGATGCTGGAGATCTTTATATACCAGTAGAAGATGCTTCAAGTTTCCAGACGGGAGATTGGATATCTGTGTTTTTTAGATATGGGGATTTAAAATCTAGGGAAGATTTCTTGAACGAAGTGAATTACCCTAGTGGAGTTTTACAAGGTGATGGGGTTCTCAATACAGGTCAGTATTCTGGAGCTGTATTCACTTCAAATGAAAATAGGTTACACAATGAAGGCTCTCGCAATGTGTCGGAAGGATTCATCATCCATGATATTGATTCAAACAATATTTATCCCCGTGATTTGGTTGGGCCTGAAGCCACCATTACAGCGGTCACATCTAATACTATAACAGTAGACAATGCAAAAGTATTTAGAGAAAGTCAACCAATTATTTTTGGTAATGGTTCTACTAGGACGGCTTCTACAATAACAAGTATAAATTATAGCATAAACAAGATTACTCTAGCGGATACCCTTTCTGATTCTAATGTTATCGGTGAAAAGGTTTATCTGGGCGGTTTAAAGATACACAAATACAAAAGAACTGTTGTAAGAACTGTAGGTAATCAAGTCGCTTCTGAAGCGGCGGCTAACGCCACAACAATTACATTGAATAATGTGGGAGATTATTCTGTCGGCGACAAGTTTTATGTAGAGCATACGGTAGAAGAGTATAGTGATTGGGCGACTGTACTCCCAAATGACTCTAACTCTTGGTTTCAAGATCCACAGATAAGGCATGAAATTACAGGGATTAATGGGAGTACCTTAACATTTAGTCCCGCTTTACCATACAAGGTTTATGCTGGAAGTTTTGCATATAAAGCTAACAGACCAATAACTATTAAAGGCGCTTCCGATGACCCTAGCGATGGAACTTGTAAACCTTATATATATGCAGCTAATAGTGGTTCAACTAGGACTCAAGGGTTAATGACCCGTTATAGCCGTAAACTATTAATGAAAGATGTCGAGGTTTTGGGTGTCGGGAATAGTAGTAGTAATTATCAGTTTTTTGTTAGAGGAGGTTTCAATGATGGATACTGGAGGTATAGTACTGTTATAGAAGGTGTTGTTTCGGATGGTATGGGTAACAATAATTTTTCGTATTTACGTCTTGATGGTAGTCATTATATGACTCATACTAATATTATTTCAGCGAATTCATATAGAACTTATTACGGAGGACGAGAAGGTTGTTCTTTGGTTAATTCCGTGGCTTTAAATGGTAGGAGAGCTGCGGATGGTGTTGGTACGCAAAACGTTGCAGGTAAGGTTGCTTATATTAGAGCCACAAGATGTCGTGAGAACTTTAGAATATATTCTAGGAGTATGGGTATGGCAATAGCGGCATACCAGATATATGCAGAAAATAGATACTATAATTATTGTTTTTTGAGTAGGAATTATATTCATCAATGTCATTTTAAAGGGGAGCATGGTTTAGTTAGAGATTTCCACAATGAATGTTATGCTTCTTACATTAAGTTTGATCATATAGCGCAATCTGGGAGTACTAATTCTCGTTATTTTTATAATGCATCTAGCGATAGGTTGGGTTATTACCATGCTTATGGTGGGACTTTATATGAAATGAATTACGAGATTGATAATGATGTTATGTTCCATGGGTTTATGATTAAAAACAACCTCAGAGAATCGGCTTTTGAAGCAAGCAATTCATGGGGTAATAATTATTATTACCCTACTGGAGATATGAGAGTTTTAATGTTAAGGCCAAATGAAACAGTAAAAATAAAAGTAGCGGTTAAATTACATGAAAACAACCCAAATGTAAATTGGGCTGACAGACCTTACTTAATTTACTTTTTGGGTGGCCACCAATCAGGGCATAGAAATTCCGCAAGAGGTGTTCCTTATTTAAATATAACAGGCAGTGAGGCCATGGATCATGACTTTGATTTTGTGGGAGATGTGAGTAAGATGGGCAAAAATATACTATTTCCAGACCATAACTATGGATATGAAGGTTCTGAAAACTATGATAGTAGCGATATGGTAAATTCATTTTCAAGCAGACCACAGTTTGACTCTAAGACTCAATATGTAGAACAGACCCTAACAATCACAAATGAAGCTGCATTTACAAGATCTTGTACTTATGGGTTGTTAGCTATAAATTCTGATGCTTCTAGTTATGGTTTTTACTTTAAAGATATGGTCATAGCCAGAAGTCATTCTCAGACATTACTTGGTAAATTGGGGGATAAATTTAGAAGGCTCCTCCCTGCTTATGTTACCAAGGGAATATCAGCAACAAAGCAAAAGAAACGTATTGGTGGTGCAAGATTATAAATAAAAAGTGTAAATAAATACAATGGCGGCGACAGGACACAACATACTGACAACCAGTGATACTATATCATTCAGGGATCAAACTACAGGCTTAGCCTCAATATCCTATGATCATGCTACAGATAGCTTGAGTATAGCTCATGATGGAACTGGGGCGATTTCTTTTGGAGACACAGCATCAGATATATTCATTGGTGATGGGGTTAGTTCAGTAGATATTATCTATGAAGTCGATGGGGCTATCAAAGGAGATACTAGTGTGAATCTTACACTAGGCTCTTCTGATTCCAACCTTTTGATAGCTTCAGAAAATGCAACTATAACTGGTTCTCAAATTGCTTCTCAGTCATGGGTTGGCCAACAAGGGTTTCTTACTTCTGAGACTGACGATCAAACCTTAGATGAGGTTCTGACTCAAGGAGGTACTTCCACCCAAAGCATGAGAGTGGGGGATATAACAGGTAGCAATCTTACTCTTGATGATGATTCAAATATTTATGCAAATGGGTCAGGTTATTTAAGGTTAGGTAATAATTCTGGAGGTCAAATTTATGTAAGCGGTAATGCTGGTCAAAGCATTATTAGTCCTGTATCAAATGATCTGTATATACAAACTGAAAGAGATGGAGATGACATAATTTTCAAAGGTGGAGCGTCTGTCACAGAAATCATGAGGTTGGATGCTGACACGCAGAGGGTCGGTATAGGAACAACTAGCCCATCACAAAAACTAACAGTCGAAGGAAATATAGAACTGGGAACGGGTGGTTATATTTACGGAGATACCACAACGCCTAATCTTAGGTTAAGTAATGCTGCTGGTGCGCTTTTACAATACGGTACATCCTCATTGCAAAACGGTGGTTCACTGCAATTTGTAACAGCTTCGGGTACGTTATTCAGAGTAAATAGCGGAGGTGGTGGTTATTTCAATGGCGGCAACGTTGGCATAGGTACAACCACTCCTTTATATAAATTAGAAGTAGCTGGGCAGGTCCAAACCCACGAGAGGTTAAGAATTGGTTCAGGTGGGGATAACCAAGATGGAGAACTTAGAGCTAGAGTTATTAGACTCTCTAATGACACAGGTAACTCCACAGCTAAGATCTCTTCAACAGGTCAATATGGAAGAGATCTTATCTACCATGCACTTGATCACAATTTCCGCTATTACACTAGTACAAGGTTGAAGTTAAATCAAACCGAAGCTGTATTTAACGACGATGGTGCTGATGTAGACTTTAGAGTTGAGGGAAGTGGAGAAGCTAATGCTCTATTCGTAAGAGGTTCTGACGGTAATGTTGGTATAGGAGCTAATCCATATTCAAAACTCCATGTAGAAGGCAATACACCTATAATTCAAATACGAGAAACATCTGGTGCTGCTGAAGCTGGCATTTCAATTAACCATGCAGTATCAGGTAATCATGTTAACTTCTTTATTGGAACTTTGGACGGTAACGCTAGAAAGCTTACTATAGGAGGAACTATTACTAATGGTCATTCTACAGATACAGCCCAAGCAGCAGCTTCATTAATGCTTATTGATGAACAGACTGGCAACGTTGGTATAGGAACAACATCTCCGGGTTATAAATTAGAAATCGCTGATGATACTGATTCAACAGTCAATCTTTTACGCTTGAGGAATTCTGACACATCATATGCACAGTCATGGGATTTTAAACTCGATACATCTAAAGATTTGGTTATTACTGGTGGTAGTGGTAATGGTGGTGTACATATAGTTCCGGGTAATAGAGGATTCAAAGTAAGTGGTTCGGTAACTGCCACTAGTTTAGATATAAATGGTGAAGCTAATATATCAGATCATTTAGTTGTTAAGGGAACATCTTCATCACCACTTAGTAGTTTGTTTGCTGGTTCTTTAGTAGTTCAAGGGGTTGGTAATGAAGATCCTATTATAGCTGTAACAGATGCTAACACAGGGGGCGCTGCGGCTGGTGTATTTCATCAGTCATCTACAAGCCCCACTTTTCCTGCTCTTGTAATAAACGCTGCTTCTAGTGGTAGTGAGCAACCTTTAATCTCTGCTAGAACAAATGTTAGTAATACAACAGGGCTTGGTGGTACACAAGTTTTCGCTGTTGATGGAGACGGAGATGCAACTTTTGCAGGTTCTGTAACAGCTACATCACTTATTAAATCAGGGGGAAGCTCAAGCGAGTTCCTTAAAGCTGACGGTAGTGTAGATAGTAACACTTACATAAGTTCAGAAACCGTAACGAGTTTAGCATTAACTTCTGGTTCTTTGGTTTATACAAATGAAAGTGGTACAGCGAATAGTATTTCTTTAGCGGCTTACTTAGATGAAGATTCTAGATCGATTGCTTCTGGTTCTTTAAATAGCACATCTGGTATTGTTACATTTACAAGGGATGATTCGACTACGTTCACATTAGATCTTTCAGATCTTCTTGACGACACTAACCTTGTCACTTCGGTAGCAGGGAAGAGCGGCGTTGTAAGTTTAGTGAAAGGAGATGTTGGCTTAGGCAATGTAACAAATGAAAGTAAGGCTACGATGTTCTCTAGTCCAGCTCTTACAGGAAGTCCTACAGCCCCTACACCTTCTCTGAGTGACGACAACACGAATATAGCCACTACAGAGTATGTTAAAGGCCAAAATTACTTAACGTCATTCACAGAAGCAGACACTCTAGGGACTGTTGTTAGTAGAGGTGCAACGACTACTTCAGCTATAACACTTGGCCCTTCCGCAACAAATGGAGGGAGAATACTTTCTCAAACTTATAGTGGTAGTAGTAGGCTAGGAGTTCTGAGTTCTCATTACAGTAGCGGCAGTTTCCTTTTGGGTTTTGGAGCAGAAGGTAAGAGTGGAGCCAATGGCTATGTTTCTACGTATGATAATTTTAGTGGTGGGCATAATGTTTTGATACTTGCTAGCTCTACTTTAAGTTGGAGGGCTGATAGTTCCAATTCTCAAACAACTGTAGGCAACAGCCTAACTTTAAGTGAAAAGTTTAAAGTTGATAGATCTGGTGTTTTAACAATGGGTGATGGTTTTACTTCGACTAAAGGAAATACTGCTTATACACATACTTCAGATACAAATAACCCGCACAGCGTTACGAAAACCCAAGTTGGGTTAGGTAGTGTAACTAATGAAAGTAAGGCTACGATGTTCTCTAGTCCCACTTTTACAGGAGATGTAGGATTTGACCATAAAAAGGTTTATGGATTACAAAGAACTGTACCAACTACAGTAGATGATATAGTTGAAATAGGTAACACCAATTTAAGTTCTGGTGCTGGCCATATTTCAATGCAGGTGGTGGTTGCTAGTAGCAGTTTTTCGGTAACAAAAAGTTATACAATCCCTATCGCATATTCCGAAACTTCAGGAGCATGGAACCTACTTAATTCTACTTATGATACTGGGCCTTATAGCTCTAATGATTTTGAGGTTGATATAAAAATCACTGCTTCCAATATAGCCTTAAGAATAAGGAGAACTTCTGGTTCAACAACGGGTCTCGCTAGTGTAAATCTAGAATTATCTGGTGCAACCTTATCATTTACTGAAACTTCTTCCACCGCTAGTGTCACTGCTCCAACAGCCTACTACAACCCGAATGTAATAAGTCAAAAACAAGATGGTTTATATATTGGAGGCACAAGAAAAGATACTAACTGGGATACTGCTTACACACATACTTCAGCCACAAACAACCCGCATGGTGTTACTGCATCACAAGTCGGGGCATATACTTCTGCTGAAACGTCTACTTTGTTGGCTGCTAAAGCTCCTTTAGCGAGTCCTACATTTACAGGTAATCCTAAAGCTCCTACTCCGTCAACGAGTGATAATGATACTAGTATCGCAACTACAGCTTTTGTTAAAGCTCAGAATTATTTAACAGCCTCATCAACAAACACGCTAACAAACAAGACTTGGAATGGTAATGTTATTGCTTCTGCTTATTTAGATTCGGATACAGCTCATCTTTCTACCACTCAGACATTTAGTGGGGCTAAGACATTTAGTAATTCTACTGTTGATATAGCACAAGATCTCCGTCACAGTGGGGATACTGATACTTACTTGAGAATGTCACCCGATTTAATCAGAATTGTGGCTGGTAATGTTGACATGATTCGATTTACTGAATCTACTCAAAATAGTGTTGTAATTAATGAAGGCGGTGCTGATGTAGACTTCAGAGTTGAAGGAAATGGAGAAGCCAATGCTCTATTCGTAAGAGGTTCTGACGGCAACGTTGGTATAGGAACAACTAGTCCGTCTGAAAGACTTCACATCCATAATTCTACAGGGAATGGTGCTACAATTCGACTTTCAGACCCTGATTCAACATCAACTGCCGATGCTACTGGCTATATAGAAGTTTATCATGGTGAGGCTACAGCCCGTGCAGGATACTTCGGTCTAATAACCAATTCGGAGATGGCGTTCGCCACGACAACTTCCGCAGGTAAGATCAGGTTTTACACAGCTAACAACACTACAGCTTTAACTATAGATTCATCTCAAAACATTGATGCGGTAGGGTCAGTAACGGCATACTCGTTTATCAAAGAAGGTGGAGCGAATAGTGAATTCCTTAAGGCTGACGGTGGCGTAGATAGCAACACCTACCTTACTACCAGTTCTGCGTCTTCCACCTACTTACCACTAGCAGGTGGTACGATGTCTGGGGCTATTGCGATGGGTAGCAATAATATTACTGGTGGAGGCAGCTTTTCCGCTAACTTATTTAGTGTCGGTAATGAAGGTAAGGTTGTTAGTACATCAACTTTAGGTTTACAACTCCAAGCTACGGCGGGTTCAAAACCTATAACTTTCTACACTAACGTAGGTGGTAATACAGAAAGAATGCGTATCACCCATGACGGTAACGTTGGTATAGGAACAACCACTCCGTCTTCTAAATTACACGTAGCTGGCACTGCCAGCATTGATACGTTAGAATATAACTCTATTGTTTCGGTATTTGGACAAAGTAGAACCAAACTCAATGAATTGTCTGATGTCTTTTATCAAGCTGACAAACGATTCACGGTGACGGGGGGTCACTCAAGATTCTTTAACGGGAATTTTGATCAATCATCCACCCTAACTGCTAACACTACTAATGTCATAAATATAAACGTAGCTGGTCAATCAGGAGTCCCGTCTAATGGGATTACATACCCGCAAGGTGCTGTTTATATATCTTTCTATTATACCAACAATGCATACACTGCCATAAGTTTAAGGCATAAAAGTAATGGTGTTTACTATTCTTCCACAGGGACAAACGTATCTAACAATAGCTCCTACAAAGTAATAAAGTTCCCGATATCGGGGAATAATTACTTAACTGATATTGAGATCTCAATCACAACAGACGCTACAAATTTAGTAAAAGTAGCAGGGATAAATTATTTAGCAGATAGATGGACAACACAGTTAGAACTTCCATATGTTTCTAAATATCTAAATTCAAATACCGTTTTTGGTGAATTCAATGTAGCTAATACCAGTGGCG
>Ga0099799_10142_pt1 | contig 21871 bp, 14 predicted proteins | sample Uncmet6_SortLC_1_FD_89033 | JGI IMG/M metagenome (GOLD analysis project Ga0099799, IMG submission 89033) | Marine eukaryotic communities from CALCOFI LINE 67, Pacific Ocean - CN11_C50_N6_SortLC_1 | ecosystem: Environmental > Aquatic > Marine > Oceanic | place: Pacific Ocean: Monterey Bay...
GTCACGGATAAGCTCAAAAAGGAAAAACGTGAATTTGTGATTCCTAAACAAGATCGTGAAAGCAGCTTATATGGAACCGAATTTGAAATTCATTTAAAAAATCAGTTATCACAAAAGGCAATTGCTAAAGAATGTGCAGATTGGATTAGACGAAAAGCAACATTTAAGTCGAATAATAGCAACGCACTGATGCAGGAGTTCATCAGTATTCAGAAACCTGAGCAGACCTTAATTTATTCCCAAATTCAGGGGTTTACTCCGATGGGACTCGGTTTTGAAAAAGGAAATGCTATTTCCAATATGGTGCATTGCTTTGATGAGCAGCCGATGGTGCAAACCTATATTCAGCTATTCAATCAAATTTGGAATGACCCCTCAAAAGTTGAAGATGTCACCAGTGAAATTATTCGACACATTGAGTCTGTATATCAGGAAAATCCACCTGAACGCATTTATTTCTTAATGCTTTACAATATCTTCAAAGACTTCTTGGAAGATATCAATGCAGATGTCATGCCTAATGACCTGACAGGTTATCAAGATACCTTAGTATGGAATAAGCTGTTCAATTTCCAAAAAGATGCAGCAGTAGGCATCATTAATAAACTTGAAACCTATAATGGCTGTATCTTGGCGGACAGTGTGGGTTTAGGTAAGACCTTCACTGCATTGGCAGTGATCAAATACTACGAATTACGAAACAAGAGTGTTCTGGTTTTATGCCCTAAGAAATTGGGAGCGAACTGGACGAATTATAACGCCAATCTAGTCACGAACATTTTTGCCAAAGACCGTTTTAGCTACGATGTGTTGTATCACACCGATCTTTCTCGTAAAGGTGGTGAAACCCTAGGCATAGATTTAGCGAAAATCAATTGGGGCAACTACGATTTGGTTGTGATTGATGAATCGCATAACTTCCGTAACCGTGGCACGTTCAAGGATCGTGAAACACGTTATGACCGCTTAATGAATCAAGTGATTCGTCAGGGCGTGAAAACCAAAGTGTTGATGTTATCTGCTACGCCAGTAAATAATCACTTTACTGACCTCAAGAATCAGCTCGCCCTTGCTTATGAAGGCAATGCAGCTTTATTAGAAAATAAGCTCGATACTGAACGTGATATAGAAACCATATTCCGTAGAGCACAGGCCAGCTTTAATGTCTGGGCAAAACTAGATCCTGCCCAACGGACAACTCAAGCGATTCTGAACCTTCTAGATTTCGATTTCTTTAAGCTGTTAGATAGTGTGACGATTGCGCGTTCAAGAAAACACATTCAAACTTTCTATGACACCAAAGATATTGGACAGTTCCCTCAACGACTCAAGCCGATTTCATTCCGTTGTGCATTATCAACCGATCAGGATAGTGTTTCTCTGAATCAAATTTATGCGGATCTGTCTTTAATCAAGATGTCAGTCTATGCGCCAGTCAGCTATATCTTTCCAAGTGCTTTAAAAAAGTATGAAGAAATTTTTGATACTCGTGTAGAAGGCAAAGGTAAATTAAGACAGGTAGACCGTGAAAAAAGTTTACAGGCTTTGATGACGGTCAACTTGCTGAAACGCCTAGAAAGTTCTGTCCATGCGTTTAGGCTGACGCTCAACGTTTTAAAGAAAAACATTGAAAATGTACTCGCTAAAATTGCGGACTTTGAAGCTCGTCAGGCGGATGATGAGGTCAGTATTTCACCCGACTTTGGCTATGATGAGGATGAGAATGGTGAGTTACTCAATTCTGAAGATCTAATCGGTAATAAGCTCAAAATTCATTTGGCTGATATGGATCTGTTGAGCTGGAAAACGGATCTAGACGGTGACTACCACATTATTCTCGGTTTACTGCGAATGATTCAGCCGATTAACGCTGAAAAGGATGCCAAACTACAACATCTTAAAGCGCATGTTGTTGAGAAAATTCAGAACCCAATTAATGCCAATAACCGTAAAGTCATCATATTTACTGCCTTTGCGGATACAGCGAATTATATCTATGAGCATATTGCTCCGATTTTGCTAGAAACCTATGGTTTGCACAGTGCCAAAGTGATCGGCAGTGATAATACTTCAACGATTAAGACCAGAGTGGGAAGCCGTCAAAGTTATGATATGCAGGGCTTGCTCACTCTATTCTCTCCACAATCAAAGCAAAAAGCAGACATATTCCCTGAAGAATCCAGAGAAATTGATGTGCTCATTGCAACCGACTGTATTTCTGAAGGACAAAACTTACAGGACTGTGATTATCTAATTAATTTCGATATTCACTGGAATCCTGTACGAATCATTCAACGCTTTGGGCGTGTGGATCGTATTGGCTCATCAAACAGCGTCATTCAGCTCGTTAATTACTGGCCTGACATTAGCCTAGATGAATATATTAACTTGCGTGAACGGGTCGAGAATCGCATGGTGATCGTCGATATGACCAGTACGGGAGATGATAACGTCCTCAGTGCCCAAGCTAATGATATTGCCTATCGTCGTGAACAATTACAGAAGCTACAAACTGAAGTTTTAGACTTGGAAGATGCCAACACAGGGGTTTCTATTACTGATTTAGGTTTGAATGACTTCCGTATGGATTTGCTTGGCTATATGGAAGAGCATCCTGAATTAGAGCGATTGCCGAATGGACTACATACTGTTGTGCCTGCACAGCCAGAACTCGGTTTAAATGCGGGAGTCATTTTCACCCTAAGAGCACGACATCCTGAGTCGCCTAACAGCCAAAGCAACCGCCTATATCCATATTACTTAGTTTATATTAATCAAAGCGGTGAAGTCGTTTATGACTACACCCAAGCCAAATATTTATTGGATATAGCACGTAAAGCATGTCGAGGAAAAGATCATCCGATTCCTGAAGCGTATGAAAAGTTCAATGAGAAAACCAATGATGGACGAGATATGAGCCAATATTCAGAATTGTTGGATATTGTGATTCATACCATTCAGGACGTAAAAGCTGAGAAGGATATTGATAGCCTGTTTTCAGGCTTGACTACATCAGCGTTGGTAGATGTGGTTTCTGGATTAAACGACTTTGAGCTGATTAGCTTTATTGTGATTGAAGAACCTTAAGCATGAAGTTATACAAGTTTCCGCAGCAGGCTAAAGTGGATCGGTTAATTCCGAAAAATAAGTTTTATGAACAAGGAAAAGCCAATACCAAGATAGAACAGCTATTTGTTAATCAAGTGGAAAATATACGGTGGGCGTACAAGTTGGCTTCATCTACAATTCACCTCCAAGATCAGGAAGATTTGAAGGAAATTCAAATCTTTCGAGTAAAAAGTCGGGTTGAAGATTTAGATGTGTCAATTCTATCTTTCATTGATAAACTCATTTTAACGCCAATTATTTTTGAAGTTGTTTATCAAGATAAAGTGAAAGTTGTTGCAACCTATAAGCGTTTGAATCAATCAAATAAAACTAAAGCGGTGATAGGTCAATATTATGCTTCTGAGTGGCTAGAAGATCATGATCGTGTTGAATTGCCTATTTACTTAAAACTGGCTGATCTATATGAACATTTCATCGCACAGTTATTACCGATTGTATCGAATGAAGATCCAGAAAACGATGATGAATCCGTTTCTATTGAACTTCAATTGCAAAAAGCTCAACAGCTTGAAAGCTTGCAAAAGCAGCTTGATAAGCTGAAATCCAAGTTGAGAACTGAAAAACAGTTTAATCGTAAGGTAGAAATAAATAAGAAAATTAACTTGTTGAGTGATGGAATAAATAATCTATTTAAATAAATGGGTTACTTAGTTCAAAGTTGACTAGCCTGAAAGCTAGTCAACAATCAATTGGAAGATTAAAAAATTTCAGCTAATAAACGTAAAACTTTTTTAAACTCATCACCACCAGCTCCTCCTCCAGTTACATTACCCCCTAAATTCACTGGAAGAATATTTTTTTGTATATCGTAATCATAACAACTGTTTGGTCCAAATGGCCCATGTTGAGATTGAATAAATTGTATCCAATCAGCTAGAACCGCAGGATAGTTAGTTATAGGAAATGATTCAATTTTAGATGAATTCTTAATAGTTTGTTTATGTTGGGGATAAAGACTTAAAAATTCCTGAACAGTACCCAGAGCATGGTTGACGTGACTACGAGTTTTATCTGCCCCATCTAATCCCAACCCTAATAAATTTTCAACTAACGCATTAAAGTTTGGATCTTTCTGCGGTAGTAATCTAATTTTGCCAAGCATGGCTTGGATGCCAAGTGTCATTTTTTTTCCTTAGTGTTAATATCAAGATAATGATTATTAACATAAAATATCTAATTTTTCAAACAAGTCTTGCTGAAAAAAATATGGCATCCCTCTAGTTCTTTATATGTGATCATGTTATTCTTTATCCTAGTTTTATGGTGATTTTAATTTAGTAGCTACTAAATATTGAGGATTAATAATGACTTTAAATGATAGTCTTAAAATGCATACACTTGACCAATGCTCTTCAAACTTTGAGAATTTAAAAAAATTATTTCCTAATTGTATTACCGAGATAGTTAACGAAAACGGTGATATACGCAACGTAATCGATTTTGATTTGCTTCGACAAGAATTATCTGATCATATTGTAGAAGCAGATAAAGAGCGCTATAGATTAGATTGGGTTGGTAAAAAAGAAGCTATTCTAGCTGCTAATATGCCTATAAAAAAAACTTTAAGACCATCTAGAGATCAAAGTATAAATTTTGATAGCACTCAGAATTTGTTTATTGAAGGCGATAATCTTGAGGTTTTAAAAACTTTACAAGAAAGTTATCTAAATAAAGTTGACGTTATATATATAGATCCCCCTTATAATACTGGTAGAAATATCATATATAAAAATGACTATTCAATAAGTGAAAAAGACTATTTATTAAAATCTCAAGATATAGATGAAGAAGGTAATATATATTTTACAAATAAAGAATCGAATGGAAGATTTCATTCTGATTGGCTGTCGATGATTTATAGTCGACTTAAGTTAGCTAAAAATTTATTAAAAGAAGATGGAGTGCTTATATGCGCTATTGATGAGAATGAACAACCTACATTAAGTATTCTTCTAAAAGAGATTTTTAATGAAGGAAGTTATGAACATCATTGTATAACAATTGTTCACAATCCTAGAGGTATTCAAGGTGCCAATTTTTCTTATACTCATGAATTTGCAATATTTGTTGTACCTAAGGGCAAAAAACGTATAGCAAACCGAAAAATTGAAGATGAAGATGTGGATTGGTCTAATTTAAGGAACTGGGGCTCCGAATCTGAGAGAACAGATGCTAAAAATTGCTTTTATCCAATTGTGATAAATAAGGACTCTTTGGAAATAATTAATTTTGGGGACGTTTGTCCTGATGATTTTCATCCAAAATTTAATGAAATTTATGATAATCATATTTACATATATCCAATTGATAAAAGTGGAATTGAGCGTAAATGGCGTTATGCAAGACAAAGTGTAGAATCAATTAAATCTATGCTTAAAGTAAAAAAAACAAAAGAAGGTTATGATATTCAAATTGGAAAAAACTTTGGTCTTTATAAAACTGTATGGAATGATACTCGTTATGATGCAAATGAATATGGAACGAAAATTGTAAACTCCTTAGTTGAAGACTCATCATTTACCTATCCAAAAAGTTTATGGACAGTTTATGATTGTATATATGCAGGCTGTGCAGATAATAAAGATGCTTTGATTTTAGATTTCTTTGCAGGTTCATCAACTACAGCTCATGCAACCTATGAATTAAATAAACAAGATAATGGAAATAGAAAATTTATAATGGTACAAGTGCCAGCAGAAATTCCTGAAGAAAATAAAAAACTTATATCTGGTTTTCAAACGATTGCTGATATCTCTAGGGAGAGAATTAGAAAGGCTGCTAAAAATTATGAAAATCTGGTAAGTGATATTGGTGTTAGGGCTTTATATCTGGATGATACTTGTTTTAAAGATGTATTCTATTTACCAGATGCTTATAAACAATCTGATCTTGTAGATCTAGTCTCTAACATTAAAGAAGATCGAACATCTGAAGACCTACTATTCCAAGTCATGTTGGATTGGGGGCTTGAGCTTTCATTGTCAATTGAACGTAAAACTATTGCAGGAAAAGAAGTGTTCTATGTTGCAGGCAATAGCCTTGTCGCATGTTTTGATGATTTGACATTTGATGTGGTTGATGAAGTTGCCAAAGATCATCCTTTACGCTTTGTATCGGCAGAAAAAGCCATTCATCTGGATCATGATAAAACCAATATCAAAGAACGCTTTAAACAGCTCTCTCCTGATACCGAAGTGAAGTTTCTTTAAGAGGGTTAGACAATGGAAATCCGTTTTAAAACCCTTGGGTATCAGAAAGACTCTGTACAAGCGATTGTGGATTGCTTTAAAGGGCAACCACGTTCTGAAGGTCATCGTTATATGATTGACCAAGGTGTAATGAAAGCAAAAAAAGCAACGGCACAGGTTGATATGCTTGAAGAAACCTTGGACTTACAAGGTGGCAAGACTAAAAAAGTGATTGCAGATGTTGGTTTTGAGAATGCCCATATTTTTGATCTGCAAGCTGTACTAAAAAACATTCAGGAAGTACAAGCAGCAAGTGGATTACAAAGATCATCTCAACTCATCACGGATGATAATGGCAAAGGCAAGAACCTGACCAAAAGTCCATTAAACCTTGATATTGAAATGGAAACAGGTACAGGTAAAACCTACTGTTATATTCGTACTATGTTTGAACTGCATAAGCAGTATGGCTGGTCGAAATTTATTGTGGTCGTACCAAGCATTGCCATTCGTGAGGGCGTTTACAAAAGCCTGAATATGATGGCTGATCACTTTCAAGAACAGTACGGCAAAAAGGCGCGTTTTTTTATCTATGATTCAAAAGCACTGCACCATTTAGAAAGTTTTAGTTCTAATGGTGGCATTAATGTCATGGTCATTAACGTTCAAGCCTTTAATGCGACAGGTAAAGATAACCGTCGGATCTATGACGAATTGGATGAATTCCAATCCCGTCGCCCGATTGATGTAATTAGTCGTAACCGTCCAATTTTGATCTTAGATGAACCACAAAAAATGGGGGCGGATAAAACCCTAGAGTCTTTATCTAACTTCAACCCGTTATTTATTTTGCGCTATTCCGCGACACATAAGCGTAATTATAACCTTATTTACCGTCTGGATGCTTTGGATGCCTATAACCAAAAACTGGTGAAAAAAATCACTGTAAAAGGTGTTGAAGTCCAAGGTTTGTCAGGTACACATGGATATTTATACTTACAAGACATCATTGTATCTAAATCTGCTCCTGTCGCTCGTTTGGAACTTGAGATTGAAACCAAGAATGGTTTCAAGCGTGAAGTAAGGAAAGTCAGTAAAGGCGATAACCTTTACGATATTTCCAATAAAGCTGAACAATACAATGACCGTTATGTCGTCTCAGATATTGATGCACGAGATAACTCGGTGACTTTTTTGAATGGCACAAAAATTCATGTGGGTGAAGCATTAGGGCATGTTGATGAAAAGATCATGCGTACTATTCAGATCCGTGAAACGATTCGTGCACATATTCAAAAAGAACGTCAGTTATACAATCAGGGTATTAAAGTCTTGAGTCTTTTCTTCATTGATGAAGTGGCTAAATATCGTCAATACGATGAAGATAATAATCCTGTCGATGGGGAATACGTTCAAATCTTTAAAGAACAGTATCAACAGGTACTCAATGAAATTGAGGATCTAAACTTAGAAAATGACCCATATTTTGACTATCTGAAAGCAATTGAGGTAGACCTTACCCACAATGGTTACTTCTCAATTGATAAGAGATCAAAACGTCTTGCCAATCCAGCAATTGACAAGAAAGCTGAAGAAGCTCAAATCTCTAATGATACAGATGCTTATGACCTCATTTTAAAAGACAAAGAACGCTTACTGTCTTTTGAAGAGCCGACTCGTTTTATCTTCTCTCACTCAGCCTTACGAGAAGGTTGGGATAACCCGAACGTGTTTGTGATCTGTACTTTAAAGCATTCAGATAATGTAATTTCTCGTCGCCAAGAAGTTGGCCGTGGTATGCGCCTTGCAGTGAATAAATTTGGCGAACGTATGGATGCCAATCATTTTCAAGGGGCATTAGGAGAAATTCATAAACTGAATAATCTCACAGTTGTGACCAATGAAAGTTACAAAGAGTTTGTGTCGAATCTACAATCAGAAATTCTGAATACGATTCAGAATCGCCCGACACAAGCGACCCCTGATTACTTTAAAGGGAAAATCTTTAAGTTATCCGATGGGTCTAGTGTTGAAGTCACTGAATTGATGGCAAAGCAGATTAATAAGCATTTGTCTAAGCACGATTATATTGATGACAATGATCAGTTAACACCAAAATATCACGAAGCGAAAGAGCAAGGTACGCTGGCTGAATTGCCTGAAAGTTTAGTGGCTTATACTGAGCAAATTCACAAGCTGATTGATGGGCTGTTTGATCCTAAAGCTCTGGAAGGCATTGCAGACGATGGCAATAAGAAGCTGACCAATAACATCAATCAAACCAATTTAGAACGTAAAGAATTTCAGGCTTTATGGTCTCGTATTAACCGTAAAGCAGTTTATCAAATTCATTTAGATTCTGAAAAACTCATTGAGCAAAGCATTAGTGCTGTTGAACGTACGGCTAAAGAGCGTAACAACAAATTTGTGGAAACGCTGAGTTATAAACTTGCGGAAGCAACGCAGAATGATGAATCCACCTATGAGCAAGTCAAAGCCAAAGAAATGTTTGGGAAAGTGACTTCAAAAACTGAGGTTGCGAATATTTCTATTCAGTCTCAAGTGACCTATGACCTGATTGGGAATATTGCCGATAATACCAATCTCACTCGTAAAACGGTTGCCCGAATCTTACAGGGAATTAACGCTGCGGTATTTGCACAGTTTAAGTTGAATCCAGAAGCTTTCATTCGTGAAATGAGTCGTATCATCAACGAACAGCAAGCAAAAATGGTCATTCAAGGACTGAAATATAATCCTTTAGATAGTACTTATCCTGACAATGAAATATTTGTAAGTAATGAGAATATTCCATTACAGTCATACAAGGCAGAGCGTCATATTTGGGATTATGTCGTCACTGATTCTGATGTGGAGCGCAAATTTGTTGAAGAACTAGATGGTGCAGATGAGGTGGTGGTTTATGCCAAATTGCCTGATCGCTTCCAAATCCCTACACCTTTTGGTGGCTATAATCCTGACTGGGCAATTGCTTTTAACAAAGACAAAGTACGTCAGATCTATTTTGTTGCTGAAACAAAAGGCTCTATGTTGGATGCGGATCTAAAAGCTAGAGAAAAAAGTAAGATTGAAAGTGCTATAAAATTCTTCGCTACTTTAAATCAAGAAAATCAATCATTGGGGGATGCAGTTCAATATTCTGTGATTGATAGTTTTGGTAGTTTGATGAATTTAGTGAAATAAGCAATCGAAAGTCTATGACTAAGTCATAGACTTTCTTTTACGAGGAAATTATGGGCTTTTTTGATATGTTGTTTTCTGGCATTGGATCTTTATTCAGTGCAGCAGTGAGCGTAGTTTCTGAAGTGGTTTCTACAGTCAAAACCTATTTCACTGCAAAAGAAATCGTAACAAAGACTGTCTATGATGAACGAGACAAAAAACAAGATCAAATACATGAGCTTAATCAAGAAATTCAATTTTTGCGTAGAAAATTGAATGAATCAGGACGTATTACTGAACAACAACGTAAAAGGCTGTATGAGCTTGATGAGGAAAGAAATTTTCTAAAGCAAGGCATTAAAAGTGATAGTCAAATTATTGCTGCGGATAAATTTCAACAAAATGAAGATTCTATTCGTAAAGTTGAGATTGATTTAGAAACGACCCATGTTCTTCAATGGAATGCTTTTGCAGATACCATGGCAAAGACATGCCCTAAATGTCAAAGACCTATGAAGTTGCAGTGGGCACGTAATTTAGTTCATGTTAATCCACAAGATTTCTATTGGGGATGTACAGGTTGGTATTTTAATAATAAACAGGTTCGTTTATGTAAATATCGTGAAAATTTATCTCGACAAGACTTAGCATTAATGACAGATACATCCGCACCTGAATTTAGTCTTTCAGCTCAAGACTTCAATATTATTCTTCAGGATCATAGTACGTCTGAAAGTATTATAGAACGTATGGATGATTTACAGTCTGATCTAAGGAATAAAAAGCAAGGTGTTAACATTGTTTGTTGCCCAATGCATGCTGAACCGATGACTTTGCAAAAGAAAAAAAATGGAGTTGGGCTGTTGGATCAATATTATTTACGTTGTCCTCATTGGGCACCTAATGATCAAGGCTGTCCTTATACAGAGAAGCTAAAATCAGGTTCACAATTGGCAGCTTTATTAAAGCATCAAACTGGTACAGGAATACTTTAAATTTTATAATGTGTCCAAGTAAAGTAAGAATGGATGTTCAACTTCAAATAAGAATATCTGTCCATTAAAATAAGAATACGCATGTGATCAAGGCAATAAACATTCATCCCCCAAATAAAGCGCATCTAGAGTCTAAATTTAACATTTTTTTGCATAATTCCCCAGCCATTTTTATGTCTGAACAGCTAATAAAAGTTTATTATTTTTTGATTGACTCAATGATATTGTTAAATTAGATAAATTAATGATGTCTGATAAAAAGTCAGATCGTTGATTTTAGCGTTAATATTTTTTAGTTTCAGTTCATTGTTATAGCGAGAAAAAAATGGATAAAGATCACCAACCTAATCCTAATGAAGACATTGAAGTGATTGATCAAGAGCAACTCAAGAACTTGCCAGTCTTTAAAAAATCGGTGCTTGAATATAAAGGATTGGTGACAGCAGAAGAATCTAGCTCCGCCGCTTTACCGGAAAGTTATCCTTATCGTACACGTATGTCACGCAAGACGTATGAAGCCGAAAAGAAACTCCTTCAAATTGAATTACTCAAAGTTCAATCTTGGGTGAAGGATACGGGACAACGTATTGTGTGTTTATTTGAAGGGCGTGATGCAGCAGGTAAAGGCGGCACGATTAAACGTTTTATGGAGCATTTAAATCCACGTGGCGCGCGTGTAGTCGCTCTTGAAAAACCAAACCCTCAGGAAAGTGGTCAATGGTATTTCCAGCGCTATATTGAGCGTTTACCCACTAAAGGTGAAATGGTATTTTTTGATCGGTCATGGTACAACCGTGCAGGTGTGGAACGGGTCATGGGATTTTGTGAACCACAAGAATATTTGCAGTTTATGCGCCAAACACCTGAGCTTGAACGCATGCTGGTCAATAGCGGCATTCATTTATTTAAATTTTGGTTTTCGGTCAGTCGCGAAGAACAATTACGTCGCTTTATCTCGCGCCGTGATGATCCTTTAAAGCATTGGAAGCTCTCACCGATTGATATTCAATCTCTTGATCGCTGGGATGATTATACTGAAGCCAAGAATCAAATGTTTTTCCACACACATACAGGCGACGCGCCGTGGACGATTATTAAATCTGATGATAAAAAACGTGCACGTTTAAATTGTATTCGTCATTTTTTATCTCAATTAGATTATCCAAATAAGGATCTTAAAGTGACGAATCGTGTGGATGACAAAATTGTTCTTATTCCAAATCCACAATTTAAACAAGTGATGGATACAGATTTAGATTAAAACAAATGAACTAACCTATCTCTCTATAGGTTAGTTCAAATCATATGTACCTATCGCCGCCATAAAATGTATTAGACGTCTTGCAAAAATTAAAATTTTAGCATCTATCGAAGTTGATTTTAAAGGTTTTGGTTAAGCTGAAAATCATTCAAAATAACTACCAGACTCAAATTAATTAATTTATATTAAGCGATAATTATACAAAAGAGTAAACAATGTTGACTGAGCAAATGACATCTATTCAAACGTCATCACAAATTGAACCACAAAAAATTATTAGCTTAAAAAAATTTATTTTTTTATCGATCATCACGTTTAGCGCATACGATATATGGTGGATGTTTACTGCATGGCGTTTCTTCCAACAAAAAGATAAATCAAAAATAATGCCAGCACTGAGAGCCATATTTGCTATTTTCTTTTTATATCCACTCCTAAAAAGAATAAAAAAGTTTTCTACTGAAGAAGGTGATACCCCAGATTACTCTCCTGCACTACTTTTTATAGGATATATATTTTTTTCTATGCTGTACAAACTACCTGATCCATTCTGGTTAATTTCATTAGGAAGTATTATATTTTTAATTCAACCTTTTCAAGCTTTAAATACTGCAAAAAGAAAATCAGAACAAGTTGTCATCATTGAACAAAAATCCTTTAGTAAACCACAAATTGTCTTGATTATTATTTTTTCAATCATGTGGATTCTAATTTTATTGGGTTTATTTTTAGGTGAATAAAATAAAAAGGTTGCAATGACTATCAATAGCCATTGCAACCTCATATTTTAAATTAAACTAAAATTTCACGTTTACCGTTTGCACCCATCGCGCTCACTATTCCGTTTTCTTCCATCTGATCAATGATTCTTGCAGCACGGTTATAGCCCAAACTAAATTTGCGCTGCAACGAAGAAGTCGATGCTTTACGGGTTTCCAAAACAAAGGCGACACATTGGTCATATAGCATGTCACGATCCGATCCACCTTCTCCGCTGTCTTCAAAACCACGTGAAGTGGGTTCTTCATCATAAGGGGTCAGGATTTCATCGACATAGTCTGGATCACCACGTTCACGCCATGCATCACAGATTCGGTTAACTTCATCATCACTGATAAATGCGCCATGTACACGCTCAGGCTCAATTTTACCCGGCCCAAGAAATAGCATATCCCCATGACCCAATAAGTCTTCTGCCCCACCCGCATCTAAAATAGTACGTGAGTCAATTTTTGAGTTCACACGTAAGGCTACACGTGTCGGAATATTGGCTTTGATCAACCCGGTAATCACGTCAACCGAAGGACGTTGCGTGGCAAGCAATAGATGAATGCCCGCAGCACGTGATTTTTGTGCCAAACGGGTAATCATTTCTTCGGCTTTTTTACCGACCTGCATAATCATATCGGCAAATTCATCTGCCACAATGACGATAGAAGGTAAGGGTTGTAAACGTGGTGCACGCTCCTGTGTTGCCGAATCACTTGGCTTCCACGTCGGGTCAATTAAGTCTTCACCATTCGCAATCGCTTCTTCAACCTTACGATTGTAATCCGCAAGTTTACGAATTTTTAAGAACGACATCAGTTTATAGCGACGCTCCATTTCATTGACACACCAGTTTAAAGCACTGACTGCATCTTTCATGTCAGTCACAACAGGCGTCAACAAATGCGGAATATCGTTGTAGTTGGCAAGTTCTAGCTGTTTAGGATCGATCAAAATCAGACGTAATTGATCTGGCGTATATTTTAATAACATCGATAAAATCATCGAGTTTACCGCCACAGATTTACCAGAACCTGTGGTTCCTGCGACCAACATGTGGGGTGCTTTACCCAAATCAGTAATGACAGGATTACCTGAAATGTCTTTCCCCATGGCCATGGAGAGTAAACCCGCAGGATCTTTAAAAGAAGGCGTTTCTAGTAATTCAATCAAACGTACCATTTCACGAGTACTGTTCGGCACTTCAATCCCGATATAAGGTTTCCCCGGAATCACCTCCACTACACGAACCGATGCCATTGACATAGAACGGGCTAAATCTCGTGAAATATTGGTGACTTTAGAAGCTTTAACACCGGGTGCCAAATCCAGCTCAAAACGGGTGACTACAGGCCCTGGTTGCGCTTCGATCACTTTGGCTTTGACATTAAATTCCTGAAGCTTAATTTCCAGTAATTCCGACAAACGTTCCAATTGCTCTGCGGTAAAGTTCACTTTTTTATTTGGATCAACTTTATCGAGCAACTCAAAACCCGGCAAGGTCGGCAAATCACGACGTTTTTGTGCCACTTGCATAGCACGCGACATCGGTCGACCTGAAATATCCGTTAATGGTGCATCAAAGTCAAACTCATCTAGCTCATCATCAGGTTTACCTGCGGTTTCCTGCCAAGCCTCAATAAATTCTTCTTTGGACAATTTATGATTTAAATCGGTCTGGATCGAAGCTTGAACAAATGGGGTGGATTGCGCATAACTACTTGTGGTTTGAATTGTAGCTTGAGTTTTAGGTTCTTCATCATCGACCAATAAATCAGTCAGATCATCAAGTTCCTCAGCATAGTGCATATTTTTAGGTGTTGATGGGGCAATCGATGCTTGCTGAATGGTTTGTTCCACCTGCTCAATCAGTCCATCTGCATCATGTTCAACATGTACATGCGCTGAGGTATTTTCGACAAATGGCGTATGAATATCAGCTGCTTTATTATTAGGTACAGCCGCCAATAGCTCATCAAAAATTTCATCGTCATTCCAATCCAGAGACGATTTTTTTTGAGCTTGAGCAGAATAATCGGTCATTTCAGCGTCAGTCTGGGCCACTTGCTGTAGATGATCATACGGGGAACGCGGTGCTTCTTGCGCATCATCAGCCGCACGAAGTAAGGCATCAATTTCCTGTTTATGATTCAGATCATCAGATTGTAAGGCTCGCCAGACTTCTCCAGTTGCGACTAAACGCTGACTATCTTTTTGTAATTGATGCGCCTTTTGAATAGTTTTTTCAAATTCCTCAGGATCTTCATCATCTAAAATTTGTTGGGTTGCAGCCTGCTCTTTGGCCAAAACATCATCAAATAAACGTTCTGCGGTAGCATCACTTACATAACCATTTGCTTTGATTGTTGGAGAAGAATGCAATTGCGGCTGGATATCAGACTCAGAACCAGCTACAGAAGTTTCAACTTTTGAACTTGATACGGCCGTGGTTACAGGCGAAGCAATTGTCTTTTTAGGAGGATCCGTCAGATCAAAATCAGACTCATGAGGAGATACATTTTTATAGAACAAATCCTGTAAATAAGCAGGTGTCGCTTTTAATGTCACCCACGTTTTATTCCACTGAATCCCAAAAGCCAATGTGATTAAAACCACCCAAAATACCAATAAGAATAAAGTTGCGCCATAGATGGTTAATAAATGACTCAGGCTTTCTCCAATCTCATAACCAATAATTCCCCCAGAGGCATTATCCAGTGTATCGGCAGGCAGATTCCAGTGTAAATACAATAAGGTAGATGTCGCCAAAATAATAAAAAACTGTGCGGCATAACGAAATGGACGGTTTAAAAAACTGCGTGGCCACCAAACCTGTATCGCTTCAATAAACAAAAACAGTGGAATCAGTAAACTTGCCCAGCCTAAAAAGCCAAAGAGCAAATCAGCAATCCACGCCCCTGCCACACCACTTGCGTTAGACACTTGTTGGGTGTCACTTGAAATATGCATCCAGCCGGGATCAAACGGTGTATAGGTCACTGTTGCCAGAAACATATAGATCCCAAAAGAAACCAGAAATAATGTGATTAATAAGCGCTGTGCATAAACACTTGACACCGCAGTCATATACTGTCCTGTAACCCAGTTATAGATTGATCTTGTTATGTCGTAGCGTCAAAAGGTCGCTACGAATAAAGGTTATATTATGCACCTGTTCTTACAAAAAAGATGCATGATTGTTTACGCTTGTTGTTAATCTTGTTGTCAGGGGCAATTCACCTGATCACACAACATTAAAGGATTTTTTTAAATTGTCTACAATTGAGACTTTTATCTATATAGCTCAATTCGATTTAGATGATCAATATTATCGACATCAAATCAGCCCCTTTATGATCGACTTTCACGTATAATTTTCTCAATTTTAGTATAAATAAGGAAGCTTAGATGATCGCTCGTCACTCGCGGTTAATTATTTTGGGTTCAGGTCCTGCGGGCTATAGCGCTGCGGTATATGCTGCACGTGCCAATTTAAAACCTGTTTTAATTGCAGGTTTACAGCTCGGTGGTCAACTCACCACCACAACTGAAGTCGATAACTGGCCGGGTGATCCTGAAGGATTGACAGGGCCTGCGCTTATGGAGCGTATGCAAGCGCATGCAGAACGCTTTGGTACAGAAATCCTGTATGACCATATCAATGAAGTCGATCTGAAAACTCGTCCATTCGTATTAAAAGGTGATATGGGTGAATATACCTGTGACGCACTGATCATTGCGACAGGTGCAACTGCTCAATACTTAGGGCTAGAGTCAGAAGCTGCATTTATGGGTCAAGGTGTTAGTGCCTGTGCAACTTGTGATGGTTTCTTTTACAAAAACCAAAAAGTCATGGTCGTCGGTGGCGGTAATACAGCAGTTGAAGAGGCGTTATATCTCTCCAATATCGCATCACATGTCACATTAGTGCATCGTCGTGACAGTTTGCGTTCTGAGAAAATTTTGCAAGATCATCTATTTGCCAAAGAAAAAGAAGGCAAAATCAGCATTGTCTGGAATCATCAAGTCGATGAAGTACTCGGCGATAATACAGGCGTAACTTCTGTTCGCTTAAAATCGACTCAAGATAATTCAACTCAAACCATCGATGTACAAGGACTATTTGTTGCCATCGGCCACAAACCCAATACTGGCATGTTTGAAGGCCAGCTAGAACTCCGTGATGGTTATATCCAAGTACAAAGCGGAACCAAAGGCAATGCGACTGCAACCTCCGTGGCGGGTGTTTTTGCTGCGGGTGATGTGGCTGATAATATCTATCGTCAAGCCATCACCTCTGCGGGTTCAGGCTGTATGGCCGCGCTAGATGCAGATTTCTATTTAGACAGTATCTAAGTGGATGATTTAAACTCTACAAAAATTAGGTAAGCTACAAAAAACCACCAATAAAGGTGGTTTTTTTGTTTAAGGACACGCTATAACTATTATCTAACTATTTTTTATAAGAATATTTTAATTAAATTACCACATTAAATAGGAAGCTTTATGACTATAACTTGGACCAACGGCTATCAAACAGAAGTAAATTATACCTATGGTTATTATCGAGACTTAAGTCCTAACTATCAGCGTTTTTGTTTATTGCTCAATGGCGTTGATTGCCCAAGCTCTAGTGAAACCCATCAGCATTGTGAACTGGGTTTTGGACAAGGGGTGAGTATTAATATTCATGCAGCGTCCAATGAAGGAACTTTTTGGGGAACAGATTTCAATCCTGCACATGCAGCACATGCCAACCAAGTTGCTGAACATAGTCAGACCGAACATTATTTTTATGATGATAGTTTTGAAGAACTGCTCAACAAACCTGATTTACCTATGTTTGACTCTATTAGCTTACATGGGATCTGGAGCTGGATTAGCTATGAAAACCAACTGATTATTTTAAAATTTATACGAAAATACCTAAAACCGAGTGGCATTGTGTATATCAGTTATAACTGTGTCACGGGTTGGGCCGCGAATATGCCGATCCGAGAGTTATTCCATAGTCATTTTAAATTTAATAGCAAAAGTACCAACCCGATCCAGAAAGTTAAAGATGCGTTAGATTTTAGTGAATCTTTGCTCGCTCAAAATCCATTATTTGTGAAACGCCATCCCCATGCGCTGTCAAAAGTGGGCGAACTAAAAAATCAAAATCCAAATTATCTGATTCACGAGTACTTAAATCAGGATTGGCAATGTTTTTCATTTCAGCAAGTCGTGCGTTTACTTGAAGAAATTAAACTTACTTATGCTGGTTCCAGTGACTTAAATACGCATCTGGATAATATTAATTTTTCTCAGGAGCATCAGGATTTTTTAAATGCGATTGAGCATCCTATTTTTAAAGAACAATGCCGTGACTATTTTGCCAGTACGCAGTTTCGTCGTGATTTGTTTATCCGAGGTAAAAATTCACTTACCGCTTTACAAACTCAAGAGCGTTTAAGAAATACTGCATTTATTTTACTCAGCTCACCTGAATTTCTGCCTCATGATATTACTGGTTATCTGGGTACATTTAATCTGATCGAAGAAATTTATCACCCCATAGGTCAGCATTTTCTAAAACATGAATATCAGCCACAAACCATTCGGGAACTTGAGTTAGCACTGCCGCAGCTAAACTATGCGCAGATTTTAAATGCGTTGGTTATTCTATCTCATTTAGGTTTTGCTCAACCTTGCCAGAGCATAACCCCAAGTGAAAAAGTTACGGTACAGTGCCAACAACTCAATCATTACTTAATCGAACAAGCCAGTTTTCATCAAAATTATCAGGCACTCATTAGCCCCTTGACTGGAATTGGTATCCCAACTGAGCATTTTCATCAGCTATTTTATCGCGCTCATTTTATTGATGGATTAACGACTGCGCATGAATTTGCTCAGTACGTGCAACTGGTTCTCAATCAATTAAACTGGTATGTCTTAGATGCAGATAAAAATACCATTAGCGATCAAGCACAAAGTTTAGCGATTATTGAGAAGAAAGCAGTGGAGTTTCTGGCCGCAGATAAATTAACGATTGCCCGACAACTCAGGCTATTTGCGTAAATGACCTGTTTTATCTGTGTGGATCGGCTAAAATAAGGTCGATCTTTTTTATCTTTCACCCATCATGCTGCTTCCATCCATGTATCTTTTTCCAGATCCTATTGAGTCTGATCCACAAGGTCAGGGTCTGATTTGTATTGGAGCAGATCTAGAACCATCCACCTTATATGAAGCTTATACACACGGACTTTTTCCGTGGTTCAATGAAGGCGATCCCATTTGTTGGTGGTGTCCAGAGCCACGCTGTGTGATCTATCCTGATCAATATAAACCTAGCAAAACCCTATTGCGCAACATGAAAAAGATGGATTATCGGATTACCATCAATCAAGCATTTGAACGGGTCATGCGTTCATGTGCATTGCCGCGTAATTACACCAGTGAAACATGGATATCTGAGGACATTGTACAAGGCTATGTTGAGCTGTTTCGTGAGGGTTATGGCTACAGTGTTGAAGTTTGGGATGATCAGGAACTCATTGGCGGTTTGTATGGCGTGAGTATTGGTCGAGGCTGTTTTGGTGAATCCATGTTTAGCGTCCGTACCGATGCTTCAAAAATGGCATTTTACGCTTTGATGCTTCTCGGACAGGAAAATCAATTGGCTTGGGTGGATTGTCAATTGGTCAATGACCACTTACTTAGCTTGGGTGCCTGTACACTTTCTCGGCAAGAATATTTAAAATCGTTACAAGATGTAATTATTCGCCCCCCTATCGATTGGAAAAATTATCAAGAGCGTGTATTTTCAAGTAAAACGGTTGCCGAAAATGCAAAGTTAATTGAATGATAATAACGAGGGACCAATAATATGAAATCTTATCATCCCAAGTCCCTGCTCAATGATTTGCAGTATTACATCACGCCTCCGCACGACTGTAGTTATCTTGAAAATAAATCTGCGCGAATGGTATTTTTAGACCCGATTCACCGTATCGATGTAGTGACCTTGTCTGAACTTTCACGAGTCGGGTTTCGCCGCAGTGGCGATTTTGTTTATCGTCCAGAATGTCATTTATGTCGCCAGTGTTTATCCTGTCGTGTTCCTGCTCATGATTTTCAAATGAATAGCGTGCAAAAAAAAGCATGGAAGCGTAATCAAGATTTGCGCATGCAAATTACGCCAACCCATCAGGCAAGCCAAATACACTACGAGCTGTATGAACGTTATATCAATGAGCGGCATGCAGATGGTGATATGTACCCGCCAAGTCTGGATCAATTTGAAAAATTTTTAGTGCATAGCTGTACTGAAAGTTTTTTTATTGAACTCTGGAAAGATGATCAACTAATTTGTGTTTCAACCAGCGACAAAATGGATGATGGTTTATCTGCGGTTTATACTTTTTTTGACCCTAATGAAAGTCGACGCTCTTTAGGTGTTTTTGCCATTTTAAAACAACTGGAATACGTGAGGACTTTAGGACAGGATTATCTCTATTTGGGTTACTGGGTACCGCATTCACAAAAAATGAATTATAAATCTCAGTATATTCCACTTGAACTTTTACTTGATGGCCAATGGCGTAGACTCAATCGGGCACTTAGCGCAGAAGAAATACAACGCTTAGGAAATTCGTTGATGACGACACTGCCTTCCGAATGGAATAATTTGATCGTCGAGTAAATATTATCCACTCCATTAAATAATACGCTTTATTTAAATCAATTATTTAAATAAAGCCGCAAAATCATCACTACAACTTTTCACCATAATAATCGCATGCTCACGTGTGCCATCAGGTTTTGGGTAATAATTGCGTCTTAGATCAATCTGATGAAAACCAGATTTTTCATATAGCTTAATCGCCCCTAAATTACTTTCACGTACTTCTAAAAAAATCTGCACAGGATGGTTTTTGAGTAATTCAATCGACTTTTCTAAAAGTTGATAACCTAAACCTTGTCCCTGAAATTTAGGATGAATCGCCATTAATAATAAATTCGCTTCATCCAACACAGGCTGCAAAATACAAAAGCCTAAAATCTGATTTTGCTGTTCGATCACGGTACTCTGGTAGGATTCAACCGACTCCAAAAACTGCTGTGCTGTCCACGGATGCGTTTGTACCCGCTGTTCAATTTGGGTAACAGCCTGAACATCATTGGTTTGCATGGAACGAATCAATATATTTTGCATGTCAGCAATTTAAGCGAATGAAAAGATGTCTGATCTTATAGAATCCTGCACCATAAAAAAAGGGCAATTCATGCATTGCCCTTTGCATAAACAATTAACCTTACAATCCCAATTTGGCTTTCCAATTTTTTAACAACTCAACAGTATCTAAATCATTGGGATGAAATCCAGGTTTAAAGTAAGCCAACATCTCACCCGTCATACCCGTAATAATCCCTTTTGACGGGCTATAGGCATATTTATAAATCATCGTTAACTCTTTTAAATTGAGTTTTTTGTCTTCACGTAAAAGACGAACAACAAAAGAAGACTGCGTAACAAAGATCAGCCCCATTGCCACCAGTAATGCGGTATTACGCAAAGCATAAGCTTTTAAACCACGACCAAAAATACCCTCATACACATCGTAAGCCACGGCTTTATGTTCATTTTCTTCAACCGCATGCCAGAGCCACATATATTTCATGGTGTCATCGGTCATAAGTTCCTGAATATGAGGATTACGTAATAGTTCTGAAGCAATCGTCGCGGTAAAATGTTCAAGAGCTGTGGTTGCGGTTAAATCCACCATTTCCTGTGTCATGCCAAAAGGTTTCACCACTTTGGCAAAGACTTTACGACCTGTCTGAATGACCACATTAGTCTGTTTTTCTAATTTGTTAACATCATGTCCATACTTTTGTGCTGATGCATTAAAACCTACATGCTCTTGAGTATGCATAGCTTCCTGACCAATGAAAGCACTGATCTCTTTTTGTAGCGCTTCATTGTCTTTAATCGCAGGATGATAACGAACTGCACGGACAGAATCGATAAAGAGTTTTTCGCCATCTGGAAATAAAGCAGACAATGCGGTCATAAAATGGGTCAATCCTGCCGAACCATTCATCCAATATTCAGGTACATGGTCAAAATCAAAATTCATACGACGGACTGGAAAACTTGCACCCGCACGATTTGAAATATTTACCTTAGCATTCATGCTCATTACTCCTCAATGACGCTGACGCCATTGCTATTTATTGTTTGTTTTCTTCGTTGTTATCATACGGTATTGATCAAAAGCCTTAAGTGCAGTTAAGGACACAGAATTATCAGTTTAGGTCATGATGACAAAAAATATGGAGAATGATCTTTTCTAACG
>Ga0099799_10143_pt1 | contig 21611 bp, 13 predicted proteins | sample Uncmet6_SortLC_1_FD_89033 | JGI IMG/M metagenome (GOLD analysis project Ga0099799, IMG submission 89033) | Marine eukaryotic communities from CALCOFI LINE 67, Pacific Ocean - CN11_C50_N6_SortLC_1 | ecosystem: Environmental > Aquatic > Marine > Oceanic | place: Pacific Ocean: Monterey Bay...
TACTACTATGTCCGTTGTAACATTTATACATGCATGTACATCGTACATGATGTATGTGTACTCAACTAATAGCTAGTAACATGATGTATGTATGTACTAATAATACTCTAGTTAGTACTTAGTATTACTCTTTACTAAGTACTATGCATACTTACATGATGTATGTGTGTCCCCTCAAAATAATATACCGTACAACGCTGTTTCTGTTGCTCTTCGCGGCGTAGCTACAGGCGAAACAAATTCGCTCTCACTTTTCATGAAGAACGACACCCACTGACGCTATTGAGGAGATCACACCAATAACTGAAATCATGTCTGACTCTCTCGTTGATGCTTTCACGAGCTTCGTTGCAGAATACCAGCAGGCCGTCATTGTCGCAGTAAGTGGTTCTTTTTCATCGCATTGATAGTTTCATTGAGGTTCGGCGATAAATGGCAATGTCTTGAACGCGTGGATGTCTCGGCATGATGGGTGAGGTGCGCACAATATCGCGAGCAGATTCGCTATCAATTATTTGTGGGAAGTAGATTTGCAATGCAATTTGGGACATATTCCATCTCACAAACCCTTCTCCCGTTACCGCCTCTCGATCTTACCATGTACATCAATATCGTCGTAATGATTCGTAGCTCGCTGTCGTTGGTGTTCTCGCCCTCAGTAGTACGCAAAAGCAATCAAATAAGTCCGTCTCCAAAAGGAAGGTGAAGGCTACTCCCAGCAAGAGTGCCGTTTCCACACCTAGTAAGGCCGAGGCCAAGTCTCGTCGCTTGGCAGCCAAGAAGGGTGTATCTGGTAGCGTCGATACTCCTTCCGGACGCCGGTCTGCTCGCATTGCGAGAAAGAAGAGTTGAGAAATGAATTCGTCCCTCTACTATAAATTTGTTTCACTTAATATATATATTATGTGTCGTTTGGGAACACACAGGGAAAATGCGAGTCTAATAAGTCTGGGAACGGGATTCGTGGCGCGCATGGAGCCGAGTTTATCTTTACGGATAATCTAAAATAATCAAATAATCAAATGTGAATGAGCGAGATTGTGTGTCATAATACTACTAGCTAGTAGTATAAATCGTTGACAGAGAGGACAAAACATCAGTCAATCATTGGCACTGCAGTGATTCATTCGTGCTCACTGAGGAATGCTTGTTAAGTCAACACCTCTGTCGGAGGTGACGAAGGTATGTTTTGTATAAAAAATATATTATTTTTTATGATTCGCCGCGAGGAGTGGGCGAGTCGTCGAGTTGTTTGAGGGGTTGAGTCGTAAGAGTCGTCGAACACAATCGCAGGACAGACAGCCGGACGCGGCCCTTCAGTGAATCGATTCGGTACGTGCGTGCGGGGGGGGTCGGTGCGTGATTTTCTCTCACTGCTCGTGAAATAAAATAAATGAATGTGCGATTGGACGGCTGCCTGGGCGGGCCATCGTCAGACAGAGCAGCAGGCATACGCCAACCACTAGTCGAGCAGTCAACGAAACAGGAACGCTGTCTACTGACGACGACCAAGAATTATCTGACCTCGCTATGAGAATCGATCGATGACTGTGCTTTGGTGAGTCAATTGCAGTAAATGAATGGTGGAATTTTGCCCTTATGCATGGCGTGTACGTTCTGCTCTTTGCATCGCCCCCGTTGTGCTGATGATTATTGCATTTATGGAATTACCGTCTGATATGTTCTTGCTATGCAAGATCATCGCTGGAAGAGAATTCTGCGGCTTTAATGAAGCTAACCCTTGTGCTGCAAAAGCATTAGATGTATTGCTTGGTGTGTGGAAAGGAAGTTGGAACCATTATGAAATATTTGATTGATCTGCATTCTAACATGTTCATCTCTCCCTTTGGACCGCCATTCGATTTCCCTGTTCCTACGGATTAGATTTTGAAGGGGTCGATGATCAATGACCGATCAACGATGAATTCTGGTGGCTTGGAGCCACAGGTATGAATCATTCAGACATGGGAATTTCAGTAACTACGTGCATACAAAAACTTGTAAATAAATCTTTAGATACAGTCTATCATGTCTCTTTCTGATGTTGCCTTCAAGACTACAACTTAGAGACTTCTTACTCGTATCTCGAAACATTAAGCTCTTGCGATGCGGCGGGGACACATTCAGTCTCGACATACTAGGCTTTCTGAAAATGGAGTGCAATGTAGTTCTTGTAGAGAGTCGAAGGATCAATGTAGTTCTTGTAGAGAGTCGAAGGATCTACCTATTGTCTCCCTTTGCACTTTGTGGCCACTTCTTACTTATGAAAAGTCGAATGCCATCGCAGTAACCCTTTACTGAGGCATGGGACCTACACATTCCGCCTCCGTCAATTCTTCTTTTGAACGGAGCATTCCCTGAATTAATCTTAGTTGAATCCAGGTCTTCGTTGCGTGCCAGGTTTTCCCATTCAGATAGCTGCTTTAGAATACTCCGCCTCTTGAGCCGGAAATGGTCATGAATGCAATCTCGAAAGATAGGAGAGGGTTTTAACATCTGATCCAGAATTCCTACTTTCAGAGTGGCAGCACGAATCTGCGCATCGTATACTTTGCTAAACTTCTGCTGAATTTCATCCGAGGCGTCATATCCTGGCTCATTGAAATAGGGATCCGGAACGAATATAAGAGATTGTATTGAAACAAGAACCTGAAGCAAAGTTGATATCTCAGGAATCCAGGAGGGTCCTTCCCATGTGCCAAGGAGACTCAAACATACTTTCCCGTCCATGTAGAGATTAGGGTTGAACCGACAGGTACCGCCTGCTGTCGTGACCAGAAAGACCTTGGGAGGAACAAAAGGATAATTCAGTGGGAGCAAGATGTCAAATTCAAAGCAACCCGACTCGTAAGGTGTTCCTTCGGGTGCCATGATGCAGGCTTTGAGAATGTCGGGGCGCTCTTCGTCGGCTCTTACAAATATGCCTGACGCCCACTGAACGGGGAGGTCCTGCAAAAGTCCGGCGATCTCACTTGCAATACGAATCATTCGTTTTGGCTGCACATTCGCAGGACTAATTGACGCCTTCGTAGCCTCGATGACAAATCTGTGAGCAGTTTTGCCGCTCTTGACTGCCTCGATCAATTCCACATACTTCAACCGATGCTGCTTCATCACCATATTGTAGATCGTCTTGTCTTCCTCTTCAGTGTGCGGAACGTCGCCATCTAGTCGTTCAGCAATCGCAAAATCTTCAAACACGTTCGAGATGGTGCCAACCGTGCGTCCGTGCTCGATTGCCTTTTTGACCTTGTCGTAGGACGCTGCAATCCGCTTGCAAACCTCGATGGTATTTGTCGCTTCTGAGGTCTCTATCGCTGTCTTTTCCGTCGATATCATAATATTGTTGCCGTCGACAGAGCTCGGACGGCGGGCAAGGATCCTCTCCTGACTCGTTTTCATTATACTGGCCTTACCATCCAACGCTTCAAGCAAAATTTGGCAGTTACTGGTATGGTCGGGAGATCCATCCCCCTCTAGTAGATCGTGCAGGAGAAAGGTCGATAGAAATTTGGACTCACATAAGGCATCAACGAAGTCGAGGGCGTAGAGGGTTGGGGTTGGTCTTTTGCCCCATTCTAGCAGGGACGTGTTCTTGAATATTGAAAAAATCATCCTATTGAGGCCGGGCGACATCTTAGCCGCAAGGAGGACCGTGCCCTCGTCTCCCTCGTAGCTCTTGAGGAATTTGGACAAGGCTTGAAGCTGATCGCTGCATTCGTCGTCTATTTTCTGCTGCTTCCCGAGTGTGTCGATCATCTCTCTCTTGAGGGCTGATGCCGATGTCGCATGCCGACCTGTTTCGTAACCTACCCCCACCTTTACAGCGCTCGTTTTAATTTTCGAGGATGCCGACATCAGAGAAGATCCCTTTTTCTTATAGGAAGCTGATGTCAACAGCTTGCTGGTGTCGATGAGCTTGGCCTTGGTCCGCCCACCGCTCTCACTTTCCCTCTGTAGAGAATGAAAGTTGTCCGTTGTCGAGACGAGGTCAAGGAAGTCTTGGTCTTGTGTGTTGATGGCCTCGGGGAACAAAGAGTTTAGACGTGCAAGGGCTTGGTCAAGCTCGGCGAGGGGATTGGTGCCTGTTTTTACGATAAATGAGAAATTTGATTCTATTGAGATGATCTACTACTAGTAGGTGGAGGGAGACATCAATACCTTTCACAAATAAAGATAATATCCTCGCACCTTTTCCTTTATTCGGGGCAGCAGCGGCGGCTGCAGAAGCGAAACTCGGTGCGGGATCGCGGGTCGTAGCAGCCGACTCCTCATTTTCATCACTCGAGAGCTCATAGACATAAGAATATTCGTCGTCGGTACCGCTGCAGCTATTGTCGCCCTCATCAACGGTGTCATGTCCATCTATCGAGGAGTCTTGGGCAGACACATTGGTATCGTCGCCATCAACTCCCACGCCGGCGCCGACTTCTTCGGACTCGTCATCGTCGTTGTCCTCCATGCTTTCTGAATTGTGGAAAGAAAGAGGCTCTGTTGAAATGCTGAAGGGAGACCTCGAAAATTAGTGTTTACCGTTTTATGCTATCTACGAGCTCGTATGAAAAATGCTGTGATATGCGAACAACACCCGCCTGTCCGTCGTGCAAGTCTCAAGTTGAAGCAATTGAGTGAACAACCAGGTTTAGGGTTGACTACATCCGCCGCAATGTAACAGCGTCAGGGAGGAAAGAGAGAACAGTTACGCAGCAGCAGCGCAGTGCCAGCCAGCAGCGCAGCGCTTCTGCCAGCGCGGCGGCCTGCAGAGTGGCCAAGTGATACAGCGATAATACATACATGTTGTAGTGGCGGTCGTGGAGAAACTGGCTTGGGACATATTGACTAAGGAAGCAGTGGTCGAGAGGAAAGCACCAATCTCCACTGCATCAATCACTACGGCGCTCTTCGCTCACCTTGCCACTAATCCGAAAGGAGGAGGAGAGATGGCTGGATTAGCGAAAGACACGAAATCAAGACGGAGACCCGTTCCGGACGGGCGATTAAATCAGGCGGTAGCGATCTATGTCTTGTCGTCGCTCGTCCTGTCGTCGGCTTTCGCGCCATCGTCGCCGATTGTAAAACGGAGCCCGGGTGAAAGATCGACCTCTGTTCACTTCTCTGCAGGCTCGACTTCCAGTGCACAGATGTTACAGGGGGGAATACCATCGTTACAACGCCGATCACGATGTATGAACATGGTGGTCTCCGACCCGAAGAGGGAATCGACTTCTATCGGGGCCTCGTCGTCAGCGCAGACCGAGACTAAGTCGGACGCGAGGAACGCCAAAGGTAGAAGCTCCCGTTCTCGGCCTCGGAAGAAGATAAAGAGGCGTCGGACGGAGACAGAAATACGTGTCAAGGAGCTCCGAGAAAGCCGCGAGGCACAGTATCAGGAGGTGCGGGAGAAAAGCGGGGGGTCTGCATCGATCTGGAGCTTCGAATCTCTCTTTCCATCTACCGTCTTCGATGAGGACGCTGTCCGCCGCGATCTCTACGAAGTGAATGAGCGGGACGGGCGAAAACTCGTCCGTAATGGCGAGAAGGGGGAGATGATGCTTGATACTGCGAAGGAGACCAAGAAAGGTAAGCGCCGCCCGTATAAGACAGGCTCCAGAGCTGTTGGGAATCAGCGGCTAAATGCGCAGCTAAAGAGGGTTCAGAAGGTTGGGAATGCAAAGAAGGTCGGAACGAAGGTCTCCGAGAAAGGAGAGATTAGCAATAGCAATGGCGTCGGCGAAGCGAGGCTGCTTGATAGTAAGCCAGACGGGGTTACTTCGAGCCAGCAGTTGCCCAAGACAGTGGCCAAAGAATCGAACTCAACGGAAACTGTGGCGGACAATATCAAGGTTGATACAGTAATGACCCGGATGGTCGAGGACAAAGTATTCGGTATGCGCAGGTCGCCTGCTGGGGACTTTGAGTACGACACATCCCTTGTACGGGAAGGAGCTGTGCAGTTCCGTGATGGTGTTCGACTTGGCAACGCCTTGAAGGTCAATGCCGACCGATTGAATTATCACGCCAAGAAAGAGCAAAGGCACGGTCGCCTTGAGGAGGCCCGCGAGCTTTACGAGCAAGCAATAGATATTGATCCTAGGGACGGTAGGGCCTACCTTGGTCTCTCTCGCATAGCTCAAAAGCGAAGGGACTTCGTTCAAGCCGGTAAATGGCTCCGCGCAGGGATCGCCAATTCGGGGAGTAGACAGCAGGAAACCCGTGATGGAGTGGTTATTAGCGATTTGGGAGCGAATCCTTACCTTCTCCAGGCGCTGGGCTGCCTAGAGGAAAGGATGGGGCATTTGGCTGAGGCAGAGGCTCTCTTTGTTGAGGCGGCTAAGTCCCGACCGTCACACGCCGCTGCCTGGGTCTCTCTTGCGCAGCTCCGAACGCGGAAGTTACGACAAGGCGCCAACGCTGGCAGGGCTTGCTACCAAACCGCCGAAACCCAATTGCGACTGGCGGGCCTCCCTCAATCATCGTACGTGTACACAGCCTGGGCTGCACTGGAGTACAAGAAGGCATCAGACGTTCGTCGGGCGAGAGAGCTGTTCGAGCTCGCCCTAAAATGCGATCCGAAGTGCTCCGCGGCGTGGCTTCAACTGGGCGTCATGGAAGCCGAAAATGAAAATTGGGAGCGATCGGAGGAGTGCTTCGAGACAGTGCTAAAGTTTGACCGGAAAAACTCCAGAGTTATTCAGGCGTACGCTTTGATGAAAAGCAAGCGCCCTGAAGGCAGCAGCCGAACGGCGATTGATTTGTTTGATCGCGCCCTCAAGGTCAACCCCCGCGATGCTGGAAATTTGCAAGCATACGCCTTGTATGTTGCGAAGCTTGGAGATGTAGATGCTGCAAGAGATCTTCTGAGGAGAGGAACAGAGGCCAATAAAAGGCATGCTCCCGTTTGGCAGGCTTGGGGGGTTCTCGAAACGCGGCACGGCACCGCAGACGAAGCGCGCGACATATTTCAGCAGGGAATATGGGCGTGCGCTCAAATGGGCGGCGGTCAGAGCGGGGGACGACGATGTGCTCGCCTTTGGCAGGCGTGGGGTGTCTTGGAAGCTCGGGAGGGTGACTACGCAGCGGCTCGCCGATGTTTCGGCAGAGCCCTGGACGCGGACAACCTTAATGTGGCCGCAGTGACCGCCTGGGCGAAGATGGAGGAAGGACTCGACAAGATTAAGGACGCGCGATTCATTTTCGAGCGCGCTCTGAAGCTCTTTCCTTCTTCGAGTGACGATAAGTTGTCTCTATGGAGGGCATACGAGCTCATGGAACAGAGGAATGGTAACCGCAAGGAATCTCAGAATGTCTATCAGAGAAACATACGAGAATCCATGGTGGCTAGTGACGTTCACATCCCCGATGGTGCCGATGTCATCGCTCAGAGAAAGCTTGAGGATCCACCGGACATGAAGTCTATTTTGAAGAGAAGTAAAGAGGTGGAGGTTGTTCGATGGCAAGTTGCGAGTGATGGCATGAACGGTGAAGTCTGGCTTAATAATGGTGCATTCGAAAGCAAGGTGCCTGCTTCTGCAATGAAGAAATTTAAGGACAAGCAAGCAAATCGGGGAGGTGATGACAGACGGACAGAAAAGTTGTAGCAAGGCAAAAAGTTAATCTTTGTACGACTCGTAGTTGCGATAGGAAATCTATTAACTAGCAAGCCATGATAGGTTCCGAAGTATTTTGATCTATCAGCATGATGTATTATACTACTAGGAGTATTACTACTCTAGTATTAACCGGTAAATACATACATCCATCTAACATCATTCGCAACTAATCCCTACAGTGCACCCGCGTGACGTTTTGACCTCGAGCGTACAATATATTATTATATTTTATTAGGTTAAACTTCCGGCTCCTGCTTCGTTCGTATTGGAGCAAGCGTAGAAGATTTGTAAGCGAAAGTTCGTGAGTGAAGCTGTATTTCTATTTTGTTCCTTTATGGTAGGCAAGTCTATGATTGTATGCAATTTGCGTCTCTTGACATTCTCTCACAAGAGGGATTGGGACAAAAACGCTTGACCGTCGTTGTCGATAAAATTGCGTTGTGCAGCAACGAAAGAATTATCCTCAGCTGTAATTTGACTCCCCCTTCTTGTTGTCCATGCTGATTGCGTCAATAGCACAGACGCTGTGCCGCTGTGCCGCTTATGTTCCTCTTTGCCATTTTCTCTGATTTTGAAGTTCTCCTCAAGAAATTCTTGAAGAATTTTTGCCGCAGTAGCCGAGTCGTCTGTAGTAACTTCTGGTGAGCTCTCGGAATGGCACCAGTCTGTTTTAGAGCTATATACCATGCTTGGGTCGTACTCCGACACGCGACTACGGCCAAAGGATGCTAGACGCCCCCACTCATCGGGAACGTCTTCCTCCTTCTGATTTGCCACCGCCCTTTTTCCTTTCGCTTTGGAGACATGACTTTCGGGTTCTCCGTTCCAAAGAACAAATGGACGGTTTTTGCCGATGAGTGAGTGCTTCTTGGCTGCCAGAAGGTTGTCCAAAGTGTGCAGCACTTTGCCGCATTTCGCATCCAATCTCCCTCCACTCTTCGCGGGCCAGCGCACCACAAACGCACAAATGCGTTCGTTTGCAACAATTTCCTCCAGTTCTTCAGCTGCTGGATTGGATGTTGCTGTGGCTGTAGCTGTGGTAGCTTTTGTGGAGCTCGCTGTACGACGGATGCCCCTCCTACCGTTAAGATCAATCGGATCAAATATCGATATCTTATCACTATGAAGAGGGTGACCAGCCACAGCGACACCTATCCTATCTCCAGAAATATCTAGGGCCATCACGGCACATCCTAGCTGACTCTTCCAATCCATTAGCGATGCGACTCGTGATGGCGCCACCAAGTGCTTACTCAACATGGAAGGTACCGCCATATTTTACCGATGCGTGCAAGCTCTTGTCTACTTGATCATGCATGTAATGTATGGTAATGAGCAACGATTTCCTGATTAAACTCTTTTATGGTGGCTGCGTCAAGTCCCGAGAGAGAGGTGGCATTAAAGGCGTTGAAAGAAATTATCTGTCCAAGTCGTACGTGTCCGTGCGTGGCAAGAGTAGATAATATTTATGACAGAATCGTCTGTTGCGCCACTCAATGAGTCGGGGACACGTCGTCTGTAAGGAAATTCGGTGCGCTCATGGTCGGAGTAGTATCATAACACATATGGGTTTAGGTCTTCCATCAAACTATTAATAGGGTTGGCGTGCAGCTATACTGGCTGGTACGCTAAACGCACCTGTCGGAGAATTGACCATGATACACCACAATGGTGTGGTACTAGAGTATGAAATAATCGCCAATGTCTTCAACTGAAATAAAGTCAGCCTGATGAATCTACTTCAGAAAAAGGCATGTACGAATATTATTATCTTATGGATAATATTATTATGCATATCATCGACTCGAAATGTCGCCGACGATGCATACTACTAGCTAGTAGTACTAGAGTACCACTCTTAGACTGACATACTACGAGAGTACGAGGTATGCATAATATAGTATGGATACTCTAGAGTATATGCATACTATCCATAGTACACACGTTGCGTACGAGTCGTAGTATGCATATGAATAGTGTGCATACAGTAGATGTACGAGCGTATCGCGCATCGTCCATCGCTAAAAATCGAAAAGTTGCGCAGTTATCAGTAACGTAAATGCAGTGGGAATTAATAAATAGAGTACGTCGCTAGCTACTAATACGTGGTGTACTATTACTAGAGTAGTATTACAGGCGAGAAGTATACTCTACGAGTAGAGTAGTAGTACCTCATCATATCTCGAGTTTTACCGTAGCTAGCTAAGTAGCTATGATATATTATGTCAGTAAATCTCTAGATTCTAAGTAAGCGCATCCGAGCAACTTCTTCGAAATCATCTGTTCACTATGCATACTTGTACCTTCGTCGTCATCGCTCCTAACCCCATGACCTACCTCTTCAACGGCAATGAAAGTCTTTGTAAAAGCATCTCGGACAGAATTCCTTTGATCCATGGTCATCATCATGACCGGAATGTCAATGGATTTGGTCAAAGATAGACATTTGAAGTAATCTCGCGCGCCGTCGATAGCCGCGGCAGCACGGATTATGTCGACTAGAATCATAACATCGTCGATCCCATTCTTGTACAGAATGGCGAGGTGCTTCGGAGTTACGCTACTTTCCAGGTATTTGCTCTTCGATGTAAGTGAATCAAGCGATCTCCACTTCGCTTCAAACTCGTACCATGTCTTGGGCTTATTGTGCCGTTGGTGGTATTGGACTGCTGGCTTACATGTAGCATAACCAACCGTTTCATTTGATGGATTATTTGAAGGAGAGCTCGCACAGGATATAGCGCCATCTTTTCCGACCACACAGCCACTGTCGAGCTGCTGCTTTTTATTATCCTCTCCGCAGTCTGCATCTAATTCTTTGCCGTTCAGGACAGCGACAGGAATTCGACGCCTTGGAGCATTGTGGATGGCTGATCTCAACATGGACTCGATCTTCATCTCTTCCGAAGAACGTGTTTTCCCAGTGTTTCGCTTGTTGCCATCCCCCTGGTCATTCGTGGTGGAGTTGGCTGCGACCAAAGTATCTTTCAGGTGTAGGTCTCGTAGAGCGGCTTGTAGTTTTCCCATAGAGGCACGGGCGCTTGCCCGTCTTTGGTAAGACTTGACGTGTGCAGAATCCAAGGCCAACGCTACACTTGCATCGTGCTCAGCTCTTGCCCATTCCTTCTTCTTTAGGTAGGCCATTGCTGCGAAATAACGGAAGAGAAGAGGGAGGCGATAGACTGGTGATCAATATGATTCAGTTCGATTTAACAAAGTCCCTTTTCGCCAGATCCAAACGCGTACCTCGGTTGGAATAGACGATTGCTTGGTTCTGGTCTATTCGGAGGCAACGGGAGTAAGCGCGAATTGCATCATCAAAGCAACCCGCTTCGAAGAAGCTGTTGCCTCGCTGCCGCTCCTCGTGAGCCATCCTTGTCGTAGTTGCGGTCGCGGTTGTGGTTTTAGCTTCTTCCGCAGCTACTGACGACACTGGCCGAATTATTCGAACGGCTGGCGTATCTTTTGAAATATTACGACCCTCTGGGAGGTGCAAAATCCCGGTCCGCGATGGCGGCGGCGCCTTTTTTGTTTTCGAAACCTCAGCGGCATCTGGTGGAACCGCTGGGCGGTTGCTCAAATTGGCATCATGCCGCTTCATTTCGTCCTCCCACCGCTGCAGATCTCGAAGCATATGGCAGTGATCCTCGGCCTTTTGTCGGATCCTGGCCTGTGCCTCCATTACATTGGGCTTCAACTTTTCCTCTGACAAGCGAAAAAGTAAACGACTGAAAATGAATAATAAAAAATGACTGAAAGTAAAAACCCTTTTGTCCGTTAGGAGTGATCATTGATCAGTACGACGTACTTGCCAGTACACTTCGTACTGACCTGCACGGAGTAAAGTACGGCACTGCCGGCGCGCGCGCCGCCAAAATATCCTTCTCTGTGCATCTCACGCCCCTCATTCTCGTCGGGGCATGACCAACCACACACCCTGCAGTATGTACCAACCTACTAGCTAAATACTACTAGCTAGTATCTATTAGTAGTAGCTATGGATAGGATGCAAATTAAATTATTATCCTACGAGAGTAGCCTAAAAATTATGTATTTTATAATATATATATATATATATATTCTAGCATAATAATAAAATACTAATAGCTAGCTAGTATGCATAGTATTATGTGCATACCAGAAAAAAACAGTATTCACGCGCTCGTACCATCATGTACTAGCTCTAGAGTATGAATAGCTTAATTATTAATAATATACTCACGTGGTTTTAGAAATGCTATCCATTCAGCGTATCATTCAATTATTAGATATTTATTTATTTATTATCATCTAATCTCGCCTTCAAACCTCAACCCCCGGCTGAGGTGTCGACCATGGCCGAGCTAGATGTTCCGCGCTTCTTCGAGCGGCTGGGAAAGCTCCATTCCTCATTCGCGAAGCATCGGTAAGATTTGTCTTGGGGGATGCAAAAACATATCAGCATTGGCATATTAATTATAATTAGTACATGGTTTTTTGGGGGTCGGCGTGTCAATTTTGGCCAACGCCCTGAGGTTGTTCAAAAACGATGTGTGCGGCTGGGGCAGTGGTTCTACCATAGCGTGCGCAATCTAAATTTTGAAGTCGTGTGCATGCGGTGGTTGGCAGATTGGCGCAGCCACGACAAACGAGCTGGACGTTGTCGATTGCTTTAAACACTCAGCTGCTTCTCTTGCGTCGCAAGCAGGAAAGCGATCACGCCGCGCAAGATTATTCACCCTAAATACGCCACTGCCGCGTTCTAATCGTCGTTCTCGCTATTTCTTACTATCCGCAGAGAGGGTAACCTTTACAACGGAGCCGCATGTCTCGTCCTGAACCGTGGTCAGCTCAATGACGACGATCCGTACATGAAGAGCGTGGCCTTGCACCAGTATATCTTTGGGTACGAGCTCCCCGACACGGTCCTAGTTATCACACCCGAAGGCAAGGTGTTTGTCCTGGCCACTAAGAAAAAGATCGAATTCCTCAGCCTGGCCCAGGATCAAATCCCCGACGGCGGCGGCATCACAGACATCACTCTGCTTGCCAGGAACAAGGCCGATGGCAATGCGGAGAACTTCGCCACGCTCCTGAAGGAGGCGCGCGTCGCCGACACAGACGAGAATGGATCCAAGTTAAAGGTTGGCATCATCCTCAAGGAGTGGTCATCGGGTTTAAATGTTGGCCCCATACTCTCAGGTTGGCAAAAGGAGCTCGATGGCCATGACAATGTCGAGCTCGTTGATGTAACGCCCGGCCTTGGTCTTGTCATGTCCGTCAAGGACACCACAGAGCTAGACCTCATGCGCAAGTCATCCGTCCTTAGCAATAAGGTCCTCAAGCATGGGGTCGTCCCTAAGATCGAGAGTATTATTGACTCGGAGAAGTCAGTAACGCACGAACAGCTGTCCGCCGAGATCGAAAGTGTAATCGAGGACCCGACCAAGATCAAGCTCAAGATTGATAAGGACGAGGTCCAGACCTGCTACTTCCCCATCGTGCAAAGTGGAGGCCAATATGACCTCAAGGTCTCAGCACAGTCTAATGACAAGACTCTCAAGTATGACATTATCACCGTTTCCCTGGGTGCCCGCTACCAGTTCTACTGCAGTAATATCGCCCGCACATTCCTCATCGATCCACCGAAGGAGGTGTCGAAGACATACGAGACTCTCCTTTCTGTGCAGGAGGCCTGTCTTAAGGCCATGCAACCGGGCAACCATTTGAGGGACGTGTACCTGGCCGCAGTCGATTACCTCAAGACTGAAGGGAGGGAAGACCTCATAAAGAAACTTCCGAAGAACATTGGCTTCTCTATCGGGCTTGATTTCCGAGACGGCAACCTGGTCCTCAACGCCAAAAATAGCGTTATTATCCGCGAGGGTATGATCTTCAACCTCGCTGTTGGTTTCAACAACGTTGAACTTCGTGCCTCCGCCAAATCCTCTGCCAACCCCAAAAGTGCCGTGAGTGCTCCTTGGGGTTGCAGCTACTTTGATTGTTTCCTTCTTTGCTCGCCGTATTTTCCTGCATCCTTACGCTGAAAACTGATTTAATGTCTCACCTTGCCCTCTTATAATACTCCTTCAGGTCAAGGATCTCAATTCGTACGCTCTCCTTGTGGCAGACATGGCTGTCGTTAGTAGCAGGGGTGGGGAGGTTATGACCAAACACGCCAAGGGTCCCACCGACATCTCTTACACGGTCAATGACGACGATGATGATAGCATGGAGTCCTCCGATGAGGACGACAACGACAATGACGATCCGTCCAAGGGAGACGCGGCGCTAGCGAGGAGAATTTCGAAGTCGTCAGATAATGTAGACTCTGGACAACGAGCTTCAGCGCGATTGGCCAAGCAAGCTGGTTCTGTCCAGGATGCTGTAGAGGGAGCTGCGGAGCGCGAGAAGAAGCAGATTAAACTCATGGCTCGGCACAACGAAGAGCGATTGCGCGAGATTGCGCGCGAAAATTCACGGGGGAAGGGGAAAGAGAAGGAGTCCGATAAGTGCGAGGAACTTCAGGTCTACAACAGTCCGAAGGACTTTCCCGATAATGTTCTGCCCAATCAGGTGAAGGTTGACATGGCGAGCAAGTGTGTCATTCTTCCGATCTGCGGCAACCCTGTCCCGTTCCATATTAGTACGATTAAGAACGTTGTTCTTCCCGAAGCTGACGCAGCCACTTACCTCCGAATCAATTTTTACTCCGCCGGAGTGGCCCTTGGCAAGGAGGCTCCTGCAAACACTCAAAAGCTCGTGCAGAAGTATGCGCCGTACACGTCATTTATTCGAGAGATGACCTTCCGAAGCTTGGATAGCCATAACCTCACCCAGGCTTTTCGTCAAATACAGGAGTTAAGAAAGCGGGAACGCCAGCAAGAGCTCCGGATATTGGAGGAGGCAAACCTTGTAAAGCAGGAAAAGCTCGTCCGTACAAAGAACGAACGTGTCCCTCGTTTGTCGGATCTTACCATGCGACCGGTCTTCGCCGGTCGCAAGACGCAGGGCAACCTTGAGGCTCATACGAACGGACTTCGATTCATTTCCACTCGTGGAGATATTGTTGACATAATGTACCCGAATGTGAAGCACGCTATCTTCCAGCCTTGCGAAAATGAAATCATGGTCCTTATTCATTTCCATCTGAAGAATCCCATCATGGTAGGGAAGAAAAAGCAGAAGGATATTCAATTCTTCACCGAGGTCGTCGATGCTAGTCAGACCGTTGACCAAGGAAGGCGGAGTATGTATGATCCCGACGAAATGGATGATGAGCAAAGGGAGAGGCAGTTGCGTAAAAAGCTGAATGAGGCATTCAAGGAATTCTGCCGAAAGGTTGAGAACACTGCCAAGAAGAATGACTACTCTGTCGAGTTTGATATCCCGTATCGTGACCTTGGTTTTCAGGGCAATCCTCATAAAGAGATGGTTTTCATTTTGCCGACCCTCAACTGTCTCGTTAATCTTACCGAGACGCCGTTTTTTGTTGTGGATTTGAGCGACGTTGATCATGTCCACTTTGAGCGCATCACCTTTGCTAGTAAGGCGTTTGATGTCGTTTTGGTCAACAAGGACTTCAGCAAGCAGCCCGCTCGCATTGATATGATTCCGAACGAGGACAAAGACGCCATACAGGAATGGCTGACCGATATGGAGATCTCATACACCGAGGGACCTATGAACCTCAACTGGAAGCAAATCATGAACACTGTCATCGAAGACGATCGTTTCTACATGGATACTGAGGAGGACGAGGTCACAGAGAAGGAGGCTGGTTGGGAATTCCTTCGCATGTATGGTAAGGATGACGATGACGAGGATGAGGGAGATGAGGATGATTCTGAGTTCAGTGAGGAAGAAGAGGCAGGCGAGTCCGAAGAGGAAGAATCTGACTTTACGTCCGAATCCGAATCCGAATCCGACTACGACGCTGACGAGGATCTGGAAGAACAGGGTATGGATTGGGAGGATATGGAAAGGGAGGCTGCTGCCGATGATAGGCGGAAGACCAGGCGCGATGATGCGCCAGACGATGACCAAGGAGGGAGGCGACAGAAACAGCAGCGAATGCGCCGTTAGTTTTTTTCTGGTGTTGCCAAACGGGGTAGAGCATGGCCATAATATGCATAGTAACAATAAAGTATGGTGAATTTATTTCTTCCTTCTCAAGGCCAGACTTTCGACCTGGCCACAGTCTAGCTGCTTAAGAAGTTTACCCGGAAAATGAAATATTGATGGGCTTAGAACCAGGTTTCTTGGGGTAGGGATCGAGCTTGAGTCGAAAAAGCTGCGCGACGAGCTCTCCAACATCAAGCATGCCGTCTGATCCCATCACAGCCTCGTCTTCGATGACGTCGTCTTCCAATTCGAAGTCTTGAAGCATATCCTGGATCGGTTTGAGCCCCATCTCATCGAAGGCATTGTCCGGACGAATTGACTTCAATCTTTTCTTTTTCTTTCCTCCCTTCTTTCGTCTCCCGCTCCCGCCCCCACCCCCACCCTGTCTGGAAAGCTGGCGCTCAATTTCAGCCATGGTCTCGGCATCGTCGTTGCCACCATCTGTCGCTTCCATCGCTGACTCTGCGGGCCTGACCACAGCGATGATGTCAAACTCCAAATTAACGTCAAAATGTTCGTTAGTCCGGACGCATTTTTGACAAAGGGTCGCTTTTACCGTCCCTTCCACATGTATGCACTTCGTCCCATACGACTGCTGATAATCCCTCCGGAGGACAACATCGGCCTCGAGGCGAGAGAATTCTGACAAATGAAAGCGCTCAGCGAGTGCCTCTAGCTCTTCATTGGTGGCCTCGATAGCTGTCCTGTAGTCCCGACCGGACCTTCCCCCACCCGATAGGACGGTCTCTGTGCGGTAGGTTCGGGAGAATTCATTCTCGGGCCGCTGGATGTTTCCCGGGGATGACGCCCAGATGGCTACTCTTCTTGCAGTTGGGTCGGATACCGGCGCTGGGACTTGCCTGCGACACAATTGGCCTCGCGGAATGAGAAAAGACGAAGATAATTTGGCCATAAGGGCCGTAGCTGATGCGCCGATTGCAAGCTGACGAGTCTTCATGGTTGATAGTTTTTGATGGTTGACGTTTTGTTTTCAGCATTATGTGTGAATCAGAATTTGGTATGCATACTACGAGCTCGTAGTCTCGTATGCATACTTTTCTGCTTCATAGTGTGCTTGCGTACTGCTGCTGTATGGATAAGATGCATATTACGAGTATGCATATTATGATATGCATACAGCAGCACGATCTCTCGTACAAACTGTACTCTGGGACCGACATGACAAAAATTATCCTACGACGGAAAGACGAAATAAATTAATAATAATTTAAAGCTGCTCCTCTCTGCTTTCTGTTCCTCTAGCTAGATCTAGCTATGCATACGTACTACTCCTGGGGCGTCAGAAAAAATTTTAGTGAAAAGGTAAAAATTTGACCTAAAAGTCGAAAGTTTTAGCTCAAATTTCACTGGCGCCTTCCTCTCATTTCTCCGCGTTTCCCTACTCATCCCGATTTTGCGTAAAAGGGCCAAAAAGAGAGGCAAGGCATTTCTCGCATATTCAGTGCGCTGGCGCACCATTCGGGAGTGAAATTAAATAATTACAAGCTCGTACTCCTACTCTAGTATATTGAATTCTTTATGAAGAATTCAGCCAAGACATAGATTCAAGACTGAATTTTACCAAACAGATTTTACGACCATCTGCTTCGTGCAGACCATGCACGGTCATTCCACTGGGTTTTTCCGATTCGCCTCGTCCAGGGATTTCTTGGGGATATACGGTACGCCGTCTCGGACGTTGCGTACGAGATCGACGAAGAAAACAACGAAGAGACGAGCGAGTCTCGGCGAGAGCTGCGCACGTGCTCAGCTCGTGCCTTCTGCGTAGGAAGACCTCACTTCTGAGTCTTGATTGGCCGGAAGCGAAGGATAGGATCTGCGGAAGCGGATGTCAATAGACAGCTCTCGAGAGGACTGCGAAGGCAGAACTCTCGGGAGGTAGACAGCGAGTCACAAAAGTGTATTCTCCTGAATTATGGCCTAAATTAGATTAGCGTCCATTCTGCAAGCATTGCATTCGGCGATTGTTGGAACAGATTGCGGTCGTGGAACAGCCAGTTGGCGACGCTAAATATCTAGCTACTAGCTAGAGTATAATATATACATATGCATACTGTTGACAAACAATATCGCATGTACCAGCACGTACGGAGAGGTATGTGCAGGGGGATGTACTGTAACTACCCCCAAATTTACCACCGCTAGAGAGTAAATTCCTGGAAAAATTCGTTTGCAGTACTTAATATGATACAAAGTACTAGCTAGAGTAGTAGTCTCTGTATTTATCCTACTAGATTGTGGAGAGTATGCATACACACGTGGTGTGTACTATTGCTGTTAGTATGCATACTATGCGATAGTGTGTACAGTATGCATATTCTCGTAATGCTTGTATGCTTTTGCTGCAACTCGGCAACCATAAGTTCATCGTCAGTCGGCGGTCGACCATGTCAAAGCGAAAATCTTCGGGAAATACGTATCAACATTTAATTGGCGAGGGCCGCCATAATGGATGTATACGATAAGAAAGGATTCGTGGGGGGGTGCCGCCATGGCGCGAAGAAACGCGAGACGAAAACGCTCTCGTGGCCCATCTGCCGACAGAACTTGTCGACATACTTTAGGTCCTTTTCGTTGCGAAAAGAAAAAAACAGGCTACAATACACGCATACCAAACAGTGTCAAACCATTTGATCGCTTCTTCGCCTCACTCCTCCGATCGACTGCAAAAGAGTTCGTGGATTCGGAGGGAGCTGAGGCTGCTCGGATAGACTTACTTTCTGATGTCTGCGGCCGGGCTGGCCTACCGCTTCCTGCGCCGCTGACCGCCACTTCTAAAGACGCACATCATTTCTATACCACCAGAGCGTCCCTCGTTATGGAAGAGGCAAGGTTTGTAATTGCTGACGCTCTGAACAAGGGTAGAAGAGATGTGAAACGGTGGCGTGATGATACTCGTCTGCTTCATTTGCGACTGGTGTCGATGAGTGATAAGGAGAGGTTAGGGGCAAAGGTCCTGATATTCGAAAAGTTGACGCCCAGGAGAGGAAGTGGCAAATGCACGTTCGCAAGTGAGGCGCTGCAAGACATGAGGCCAGGATGTTGTTTTGAAATCATGATGGAGGTGGGGACAGAACTTCTCTCCTCTCATCTTGCTACCGTCGTCCCTATGGCCGATCACAGCAATCTTGACTTCCAGTTGTGCCTAATGTTATTTCATGAAAATAATAGTCTTTCGTTGGTAGAAGGAGAAACATACCGCGTGCGGCCTTTGGCTGCGCTTATTAGTGAAGCAAGACAATTTGAAGCGTGCACACGAGAAACAAAGGTGCCTTTTCTCTCGAAACTATTTGGGTGGAAGGATGCAACCCACATTCGTTTTGACGACACCGACGAATCTGACAACACCGAAGATGGCGATGACAATAGCGATGGCAACGGCGATGCGTGTGTCGTTGATGATAGCTATGACGAAACGGATTTGTTCCCTCTCAACGAACAAAATTTAGATTCCTACTGCCCAATTGAAGAGATTTTCTCGACATTGGAGCCGAATCTCCCTCTTCCTTTAGAGATGTTTAACTTGCCAAAGATGAACGCAACGCAAGAGCGGGCTGCGGCAGAGTTCCTTGCTGCACCGCCATCCTCACTGACACTAGTGGTAGGTCCTCCTGGAACAGGTAAGACGACCTTCACCGTATCGATACTACTTCGTAGTCTTTGCCAAAAGGTCTCTCGTGGAAACGATATTGCGCGAAAGAGGATTCTCGTGACAGCCCCGACCAACAAAGCCATCACTGTATTGGTGCTACGGTTTCTTGAAGCCTTGAATAAGAATGACAGCTTCAATGTTGCCTTGATCGGGGTGCAAGATAAGCTACTGGTAGAAAGTAATTCCGGCGAGGTAGTCAAGCTGAACGATGCAATGCCGTCAACGCTTCGAGATATTTTCGTTTACACTTGGATTGAGAACACAGCTGATGCCTTCCAGTCGATGTTGGATCGTCAACAAGCTAAACATTTAGACATCAGTGCTTTGATTGAAGAGAGCAATCGTCTAAGAATGAAAATGAAACGCAGCATTCCCAATCTCTTCAATACCTCTGGAGTTCGGAAGTCTCTTGACAATTTTATCTTCTATCTCGAATCATCAGACAAGTTCGTCACTCGCCAAGAAGTTAGTGTAGGATTGGATCATGTCAAAAAATCCATTCGTCAACTTGATCAGAGAACAGCAACGCAAGAACTGCTTGCTACAGCACATGTAATATTCTCGACCCTATCTACAGCCGGTGTGTCAGCAATGAAAATGACCCGTCGAGTAGACGAGCTTTTCGTTGACGAAGCGGCCGCCGCGACAGAACCAGAGATTGTCATACCGTTCCATCTTCGCCCCGGAAAGATGCTTGCGGTTGGTGATCCAATGCAGCTTCCGTCAACTGTTATGAGCCGCCATGCGTCGAATTTGGGCTTGAGCAAGTCGCTCCATGAGCGGCTCTTGCTTGATTGCAAGAAGCAGCATGTCATGCTAGATGTGCAATACCGAATGAAGCCTGACATATGCATGTTTCCTTCGAACATATTTTACGGTGGAAACTTGCACAATGGACCCAATGTTGTGTCTTTGCGATATGGGGAGCGTGCAAAGGTCTTACCTTTTAAGCCTTTTACTTTTATGCAGATAGAAGGTTGCGAGAGGCAGTCCTTTAGAGGAAGTTATTCAAACTTCGAGGAGGCTCTCAAAATACTAGATATACTGCAGACTATGAAAGAACGAGGAGAAAGCGAGTCGTGGCACTCCCCTGACAAGTTAAGAGTGATCACTTTTTATCAGGCCCAAGCATCAACCATTCGTTCCCTTTTGCATAGAAACGGCCTTGGTTGTGTCCTCGTCGCCACCGTAGATTCATGTCAGGGCTGCGAGGCTGACATTATCATCCTCTCATTTGTTCGGTCGAACAAAAAGTTGAGAAGCGCACAGAGCATGCTAGGATTTCTACTTGACGATAGGCGATTGAATGTGAGCTTAACTCGTGCTAGGTATCAGCTGATCTGCGTGGGAGATATTGCAGGAACTCTTGCTGCAATTGAGAGTACGACTCTTGCAGCATTGGCAGCCGAGGCACGTCGACGTGATTGCATAATTAATACATCATGATGCTGCGTTGGTCTTTAGCAAAAGTGCATTCCCTGTTACCTACGCTATCCATAGGGTACTACTTAGGATTTCGATCTCCCCTCACGTTGTTTCGATGTGGTTGGGGAGGGCGCATTGGGGTCTTCCCAAAAAGCTGTGGGTGCAGACTCGGAAATAAATGTGGAGAGAGTTCCCGCGGCCCATAGTCTGCCCAGCATGGCGAATGCTGCCTCTTCTCGATCCAAAGCTGGATTCTCGACGGGATCCAGACACCGCTGGAGCCTTTTCTTTCCTCCCATGTCGTCGGCGTCGCTGTCTCTAGCCGGAAGCATCGAGCTCGTTGAGCTATCGATCACATCACTTACGTCTCCGTCCTTGAAAGCTACAGCACGGCAATCCGTGCTCGCCGTCCTGGAAACCTGTACACTTGAATCGAAGGAATTGGTCGTCAATATACTATGCATAGCAAATATGGACAGACCTAGGAGGCAGTGGTGTCTGGCCATAGCTGAGACGCTTTCTTTAGAGTTGATTTAGACAGCTCTGAGCGTGGTAGTCGAAGAATCAATGTTTTGTCGTTGAAGCATTGAAGGACGGCAAATAAATAATAATAATAATGTAGTGAGACTCTTACCAAAACTAGCTGCTCTAGTAGATAGACATGAATATTATTATATACGAGCGTACATATATATTACGAGCTCGTATGCATACTCTAGAGTAGCTTTTTACATTCATAATGCCGGCCTGTAAATTCTGTATGAACAAAGTACACTTGAGTACAGTGTAGTATGCACACA
>Ga0099799_10144_pt1 | contig 21500 bp, 13 predicted proteins | sample Uncmet6_SortLC_1_FD_89033 | JGI IMG/M metagenome (GOLD analysis project Ga0099799, IMG submission 89033) | Marine eukaryotic communities from CALCOFI LINE 67, Pacific Ocean - CN11_C50_N6_SortLC_1 | ecosystem: Environmental > Aquatic > Marine > Oceanic | place: Pacific Ocean: Monterey Bay...
TGTTCTCTGTTGCATGTGCGGCGTGCCAATCGCCTCCAACCCTTCGAACACCTGCGCGTCTTGCCTCGCCAGCACCGCCGACGTGACCAGGGGGATCAGCACGGAGGCTACACTGCACCAGTGCCGCGGCTGCCAGCGATGGCACAAGGATACCGAGAAGTGGATGGGGTGCGAGCTTGAGAGCAGGGAGCTCATGTCTCTCTGCTTGTCCAAGGTGAGCGGCCTGCAAAAGACGAAAAACAAATCTGGTGAGAAAGTCCGGCTGGTCGACGCCAGCTGGGTCTGGACCGAACCGCATTCAATGCGCCTCAAGGTCCGGCTGACAGTACAGAAGCAGGTCGAATCTGGCACAATCCTTCAACAGAGCTTCATCGTGGTTTTTATTGTTCGCAACCAGCAGTGCATTGAGTGCCAGGCCGAATTTCGGCAGGGGAGCTGGAAGAGTCTCGTCCAGGTCCGTCAGCGCGTCAACCACAAGAGGACATTCCTCTATCTGGAGCAGCTCATTCTAAAACATGGGGCCCACCGCGGCTGTCTTAGCATCGAGACCTTCGCTGATGGCATGGATTTTTACTTTCCCGATAAGGGCAAGGCTGCTCGTTTCATGTCATTCCTGGAAAACGTCGTGCCCGTCAAGACTAAGATGTCCAAGAAGCTCATTTCAACAGACGACAAATCAAACATCTCCAATTACAAATTCACCAATTTCGTCGAGATCTGCCCCCTGTGCAAGGATGATCTGCTTTACCTCCCCAAACGGACGGCCCGCAACCTGGGTAATATCTCCCGCCTCGTCCTGGTCAAAAATATTTCCAACGTAATCCAACTGATTGATCCGCTCACAGGCCAGACGGCTGCCATGTCGGAAGAGGTGTTCTGGCGCGACCCCCTTCGCCCCATTATCACGGCCGCCCGCTCCCGCATGACACGGTACGTCGTGCTGGGAAAAGATCCTATCATTCTCGAGCGGAATATGTCGAAGAAGGGTACGTCTCGGCGAAACCGGGCCAAGCTGGCTTCCATCACCTTGGCCAAGGAGGATGATCTGGGCATAAACGACGAACAGATGGAGGAAATATCCCACTTGGGCTATCTCATGCGGTCCGGCGATGTCTGCTCCGGGTATGACTTGAAGGACTTTCAGTTCGTTGACGATGAAGCAGAGGAGGCGAGAGCCGCCGGTCACTTTCCCGACGTGGTCGTGCTCCGAAAGCTGTATGGGGGCGTCGCCACCAACGAGGCAGACGCTGCCAAGAAGAGGATGTTCCGGCTGCAGAGGCTCGACGTGGAAGTTGCCGAGGCAATGCGGTCCCGGTCGGGAAAGAAGGACCAGGAGTTGGACGATCTGGACGAGGAAGACTTTCTTCGAGAAGTCGAAGCCGACAGAGAGATGCGTAACAATATGAACCTGTACAAGGCCAGGGAAATCGCGAAGAAGGATGGCGACGACGATATGGAGGCCACCGCCGACGACCAAATAGAAGAAGATGACCAGGAAGTCAAGCTTGACGAGCTGCTGGATGGTCTTGTACTAGACAAAGGCCCAGACGAAGAAGACAAAGCGGAAGCAGACGCGGAAGGCGTTCAATGGTACGAGGAGGGAGAGAAGGCGGCAAGAGATGGCATCGGCTACACTGGTAGGGATGAAGCCAGGAATCTGGAAAGTAAGGATGCGGCCCAGCCTGTTTCTGGTAATGTCTTTGGAAAGGAGTTCATGGGAAAGGATGTCAAGTTCATATAGCATTAAATATAGGAGATCACCCACATCCAATAAAACTTAGCTGCGACAGAGCACACTAGTTCGCAGTGCTCTACTCGGCCCCGTCCGAAAGAGAGGACAATCCGGCCGCGTCGATCTTAAACATCATGCTCCCGAAGGGGGCGACGTTACTTTTGACCACGGTGGCCGTTCGGACTTGGGTCCTTCCACTGCCGCCGCCGCCGCCATCTTCCAGCTCCCCCAACCCCATTTCGATCCGGTGCGGATCCTGCTCGTACTCCAGCACCACCCTCGTCGACACGCAATGGTGCCACGACACACCAAGCGCGGCATTGTCCATATCCCCCCCCACCTGGTTGATCACCACGACGGCAACCTGAAGCTGGTCGGCAAGGCGCTTGAGGGACTGCGCGATCTGGAAGATGGTCTCTACCCTTCGGGGTGCGCTGTCGCCTCCTCCTGCGAAATCCCTTCGAGTGGGCGCGGCGATGCTGTCGAGCACGATCAGACCGACGGGCAGGCCCCTTCCGCCGTCCTCCTCCCCTTCCTGGGCCGCCTGTTCATTCCTGACCACGATCTCCTCCTCGAGGCCATTCACCACGGCCATGAGCTCTGCCGTCGATGAGGGCGAGTGGACCGTCACATTCTCCAGGACGGTAAGGGGAGCCCTGTAATTGGGGCGGCCGTCGTCCCCCCCCCCTGTGGACCTGGCCCTCCGCTCGGCCGCCATCTCCCTCAGCCTCCCTAGGCTGAGCTTGCGCTCCGCGTCAACATACGCCGTCCCCCTCCCCCCAGCCGCGGTAAGGACGCAGAGCAGCAGGGCGAGCTGGGTCTTGCCCGTCCCTGCCCTCCCCACGACCTCCGTCACCGTCCCCACCCGGATGCCCCCCCGCAGGCACCGGTCCAGTGGTCCAACCCCCGTCCGAAGGCAGTAGGCCAAGCCTCCGTCGCCGCGGCTCCTCCGCAGGAGCTCCAGCGCGGTCGTGGGACGTGGCCCACAGAGGGCACAGATTCGCTCCACGAGCTTGATGCACCCCGCGTGGGTGAGGAGGGGATCTACCGCCCCCAGCAGGGCCGGCGGGGAGAGCTCCAGGAGCTGCCCCACAGTCGCCACACCGCCGCCGCCGCCGCCACCGCCGCCGCGCCCTGACGGAGGTCCCCCATTGGACCCCCCGCGACGGGCTCGCGGTCGCAGCCGAAGAAGCTTCTGGCACAGCATGGAACGAAGCTCGGAGGGGGAGAGGGGGGATGGACCTCCGCCGAGGCCACTGATGCCGCCTCCGCCTTGAGCTTCGGGCGCAACGACGAGGTCCTCGAAGATGGTCAGGGGGAGGCGGGACAGGGCCCGGTGGGAGGCGCTCATCGCCTTTCCTTCCTTAGCCGTTTACTCCCTTCTTCCCTCCTTCCTTCTCCCCTTCGCTCAGGAACGTCCTCCTCGCTCTCCAGAACCAAAAGGACCCAATAATCCGAAAAAAATGAAGGACGCAAAAAAATTAAAAAAATGACAGGAGTATTATTTATTTAATTTATTATGCATTCGATGACGAAAATCGCGTACGTCGTACACAGAGTACTACTAGAGAGAACAAACATAAATGCATGTAATTAGAAGCTAGGTAATATTCTCAAGCTACATCTCATTCTACCGACTGGTCTGGAGGGCCCCGCCGCCCTGCCTCGAGGTAGTCGTATAGTAAAGCCAGCTAAGTCCGTCGCCCTCCCGCATTGCACTGCTCTGCCGTGACACAACGATGGAATCAGCACCGAGCTGTGGGGCATCGACATTGTGGTTGGGTATGGCCTAACTGAGTGCTCGCCTCTCATTGCCCACAGGAGGGTGGATTCCAACCTAATTGCTGCCGGTAGTGTCTGACAAGCAACCAGGGACACGGAGCTTCGCATTGTTGACCCTGAGCTCAATCCTAATGCAGCTGAGCGATCCGCCCTGTCCAATGGAGATATAGGTGTCCTAGTTGCGAGGGGTCCACAGGTTATGATGGGATACTACAAAAACCCTGAAGCAACGCTCAAATCAATTGATAGGTTCGGTTGGTTTGAAAGTGGCGATCTAGACAAGGTGAATCCTGCCACTGGCGATATCATTCTGACTGGACGGCGCTGCTCGGAGAGAGCACACCCACGCTTCATGTGACCAGATTGCCGTGAGATAGTAATTGGTGATTCTGAAATTAATATCAAGTAAATTCATCTTGCCTGCGATAAAATTGAACACGGGGAAGTCATATGATTTCAGCCCATAATCTATATTTACTCTTGGGGGGAGCCAGGGGGTGCGTAGCTACTCCGAAAGACTCCAGGGACGGCGCTCGTTTTCACCCCGGAGGGCTCGGGGATGGCCGTGGACGTAAGGGGATCCTTCTGGCTGAGGAAGGCGCGGGAGGTGAAGCGGTCCAAGCAAAGGCATCCCAGGATGATATACGCTAGGGCGCAACCCGCTAGTATCCACGACGTTACCATCTGGAAGGCGATGGCACTGTTGGGCATGGGCTGCGCCGAACTGTAATCATCGTCCATTACGTAGTTGTAGTCGTCTCCGTCGGCGTCCTCCTGCTGCTGATCATCGTCGTACTGGGTGTAGGCATTTGAGCTATTATCGCTGGCATCCTTGATGGGACGAGAGCTAGCGATTATGGCCACGAGCAACAGGAGCAGCCCCCGAGCAACGAAGGACTTGAGGCCGGAGAAGTGCTTAACGGCAGTGGCGACGTCAAGCTCGACCAGGATGGCAAGGATGGCTAGGGCGACTCCGTAGAGCCGGATTGTGGTATCCCGGAACCCCCCCAGCTGCTCCTGGACAGCGACGTAGTTGACAAAGATTATATACATGATATCAGCACACACGGTCAGGATAAGGAAGCAGAACGTTACAGCTTTGAGGAGGCGGAGGACTATCAGGATCTGTCGGGGCTTTAGTACCTTCCCCACTTCGTCAGCGATGAACCGCGTCAGTCTGGAGAGCTTGGAATCATCGTCGGGAGCGACGTCGAGGTACTTGGTATCGAGCTCCTCGTTCAGGCCCGAGATGGGAGAAACTGATTGAGATTCCAGCATGGTGTTTCGTTGGATGTTTGGATATGCAGGTGGAATCGTTTGAATATCTATTTACTTGCCTACGCTCGTATTGATCTTATACCCTTTGCAGTCGGCAATCAGCAATCGGCTACATGATGTATTGGGGCTTTCGGCTCTTTTCTCGTTACGCTCTGAGCAGGGTTGGGGTTGAAAAAGAATGCTATTCAAAAAAACCATGCGATTCACTACTCTAGCTAGTACTATTCACTAAAAAAGCAAAAGATTGGAATCCCACTAGCAAAGCAAAGGCGGATGGATCGAACTACGTACGACGTATTAAACTACCGTAGCTAGAAAAGTTAAATAGGATGTAGGCATACGTACCTATCTAGAACATAGTATACTACTACAACTCGTAGTAACTACTAGACTAGAGTAGGAGTAGGAGTAATTATGAGAAAATAAAATAAAAATAAAAATATACTAGTAGTATATAAATATATTATTATACTACGCGCTCGTATCATACTAGCTAATAATAATACTAGTAATAATATTAATATAATATGCATTGCTAGACTACTACGAGCTCGTAGTTTATTTACGTGTTCATACTGTGCCTAAGCTCCCACCTTCCAACCTCACAAGATGTTGGCAATGCTAAAGTAAGTTCCCACTGCACCAACAGCTCCCCCGATGACCAGAATGGCGGCCGCCAGGTGAGTGTAGCCCAACAGCTGGAAGGAGAAGAGCGAAGGCAGGATGAACGCGATGACGGTGCCCGTGGCGCACCCAACCAGATTTAGCACGTCGCCCAGATTTGGAGCCCCTATGGCCAGCAGGACGGCAGCCAGCCAAACCAGGACGGTCAGGGCGACGTGATATGGGAGCAGAAGTTGCCTCTCCTCCCCTGAAATGAGCCACGGCCGCTTCGGTGTGGAGTGAAGGTTCCGTCGCTCCTCCTCCCCTTCCCCGCCCTCGACCTCGGCGGTATACCCCCCTTCCACTCCCGCGGCATCGAAGAAGGAAGTCTCTTCCTCCAGATCACCGCCGAACTCCTCCGAAAGGAGAGCGGCCCTCATTTCCTCCGTCCCCTGCTGATCTTTTCCAAAGCAATCGTTGATGACCAATACAATCATCTCCCGGCAGGTGAAAAAAGGGAGAGGGAAGGTGAGCAGCATTGTGATGCAGAGACTGAGCCTGGCGACGTCAATGGAGACAAGGTCCGGGGGATATATTTGGAAGATGTCGCTCTGGGTTTTCTGCCAGAAAGTCATATAAACAAAGACTCCGACAGAAAGCGAAACAGACATGGCGATTGTGATTGAGTACAGGGACACCCTCCTCCAGTTCTTGACCGTCCTCACTGGGCCGTCCATCGATTCGAAGGCCAGGTGGGCGGTGTGCTGCGAGACATATGTAAACACGAAGGTACCCAGGCTCCGGAGGAGATTGACTGGATGGACCTGGACCCAATTTTCGTACACGGTGCCGCCCTCAAGACGGACCTCGCCCTCAGGGTTTAGGACGTAAAGGACAATGACGATGACGGCAATGGCAGCCATCGCAAGAATGCTCAAGGCAGAGAGCCTGGACAGGGATGCCATGTCCCTAAGCAGGCAGAGGGGGAGGATAACCAGGACGCTTAGGAGGACTGTGAGCAACTCCTCACGCTCCAGGAACTGCTCCTGCCAAGGCATATGGCCGCCGCTACCATGACCATCACCGTCACCGTCACGGTAGATGATGTGCCTCATCCCTTCGCCAAAGTTATCCCGCACCACCACCACATATGCCACAAGGCACCCGAACGAATACAGGGCCTTGCTAACCAGCACCGACAGCCGTCCGGCGCCCCCGAAGGCCAGCCGTCCTAAGTCCTCGTACGTGCCGTGTGTCACCCCGGTGGTCCGGACGGTGAGATCGATGAGAAGGTCGAGGGAGAGCTTCGTCAGGATGCCGAAGGCGACGATGGAGAAGACTGACACGAGTCCCCCGGAAGCCGCAATGGCCCCGCCGAGGCCGATGGCTCCTGCACCGACGGTGCTGTTGGCGAAGTTAAGCGTGGCGCCTACGACAGTCGAGCCGGATCCAGGCGGGTCGCGAAGGACAGACCAAGCGGAGGAGTTGGAGTCGGACGACGAGGAGGACGAGGACTCGTCCGCCCCTTCGGCCGCGAGAGCCGCCGTCGCCATCAAAATGCCTGATATGATATGCGCGGAAGAAGTGAGCGCACCAGAGGCGGGGGCGGCGCTTGGTGCCTCTCCTACCAGGTATTGTCAGCCTTATCAGACCGGGGGCCTGTATGAAGTACTCTAGTACTACGGTAGTATGAGCTCGTATGAAGGTCCACGACTGCACATTGCGCGCGCGCGTAGTTTTTCCGTAATTTTACGTGGGGCACGAGCGTAGATATTTACCTAATTTATTAGGTTTAGGTCTTACGCGCTGGGCGACGTTCTCAGCCGTTGGGTCCATCTTTTCTATGCGTTTTCTGCTCCTTTGTAAACATCTGAGATTCCTCTAAACTCCGACCACTCCCCGCAATCCAGCAACTCAGTTCCTCGATTCACAACAACATCGAGGGCTTCACTACGGCATCAAACCTATCTAAGATGATACCAGCACTCGGTGTCTTAGCGGTCTTATGCGCCCAAGATGTTACCGGAGCCACAGCGCAGGTCAGCAGGGTCGCCAAAATCCGCGAGCCGCGCCAGTCCATGTCCACGACTGCGGAAGCCAAGGCCGCAGACGTCATACATCATGATCCTGCGACCGCTGACAATCATCGGACCCTCATAGCAGGGGGGGTCAGCGCCCACCCTTCTAGGTACCCCTATATGGTTTCGCTGCGGTTTGGGTCCGAGCACGTGTGCGGAGGTACCCTTGTCGCCCCGGACGTCGTTCTTACCGCCGCTCACTGCTCCAATCTTTTCGACGTCGCTGAGGTCGGGCGGTACAATCTGAGCGACCTATACGAGCCCTATCTGCATGGTTCAGGGGTGCACCCAGAGGTGCACATAGTCGAGAAGACGGTGCTCCACCCAGGCTTCGCAGTCAAACAGAGCGTCGAAGGAAATACCAATTTCGATATGGACTTTGCCCTCGTCAAGATCTACGGTGAATCATCGGCAGCCATCAGACCGGTGCGACTCAATTCGAACCCCAACGCTCTTTTAATGGACGGGGATTCTCTCTCGGTCCTGGGATGGGGGGCTGAGGGTGATGAGACATCGTCGGAAAAGGGCAAGGGCAAGCAGAAGCTGCTGCAGCAGGCCCAGCTAGAGTACGTTCCCAACGAGGCCTGCGAACATGCAAAAGGCATCTTGAAAAGTAGCTTCGATGAAGCCGTCAATCATGCTGGAAATTCTAACCCACAAGGAACTTACGACGATCAAATTGGCCCGCAAATGATGTGCGCAGAATCCTCCAAGGGACGGAGTGTTTGCCAGGGAGACAACGGAGGACCCCTCATTATGGACGGAGGGATGGGATCGGCAGACGTGCAAGTGGGGATCGCGTCCTTCGGATTTGGGTGTACTGGTAGCAACGGCCCCAGTGTGTACTCCCGGATCAGCGACCAGTACGAATGGATTCGGAATACCATTTGCGAGCTGTCCTCGTCCGCTCCTGCCTACCTCGAATGCCCGAACACGAATGGCCTCGAGAAAGATGAGCAACAGCAACAGGAACAAACCAAGGAGAGAGATTCCAGCGACACTAAGAAAACCGTATCTGTTGCGATAGCACTTGACGACTTCCCTTGGGAGCAGGGATTTGTCGTCACATCGCTGCACGACGACAAGGTGCACGCTTACTATCCGGTTGGATCCTTTGTTCTCGAAGACCAGATGGCGCTCGTGAAGCTCAACTTGGAGCTTGAAAACAACCAGGCGTACAGATTCGTCTTGATGGACACCAAGGGCGATGGAATCCGTCCGGACTGGGGCGGTTTTCCAGCGAAATACATGCTTTACAGTGGTCCGAATCAGTCCGGGGACCTTCTTTTCAGTGGAGAAGGCGATTTTGAATTCTACCGGGAGCACTCTTTCGTCCTGGGATCTGTTCCGAATGCTTCGTTGCCGCAAATCGCGCCCCCCGTGCCTTCTTTCCAGGGCCAAATTGAAAAGGGTAATTACCTCACGGTCTCAATCCACTTTGACTCAAAGCCCTTGGAAGTCGCCTGGGTTGTCACCGACGTTGATTCTCAAGTTGTTATGTCCTCTCACCGGTCCAGATACTATGGGACATCTTTTGCCAATCAAGAGATTCAAGAGCTTATTGGATTATACGATCGATCGGAGGGGCCAAGGGATTATCTAATCACCTTTCTCGACGCAGGAGGGGATGGTTTGTGTTGCAGCAGGGGGGAAGGATCCTATGAAATCTACTGGGGACCAATGGATGACGGCAACCTGCTGCTCTCGGGAGCCGAAGGGTATGGCATGGAGCAATGGCTACTCACTGTGACGGAAGGCGATGGAATAATTTTGGCTGTACCCCCGTCAGGATCTTCAGGGAAACGATTGGCTACCAATCTTATCAATGCTGTAATCTTGGCAGCGGTAACTGTCTTGTGCTTTATGGAATAAATATCTGCAAGCGTACCAACGGGAGGTACCCAAGTATGTATGATATTCTCGTAGAAATTAATGCTAATGAGAAAGTTAATATACACCCACTAGAATCTGTGTATTTTCAAGTTCGTTCTTTAGCTAGTAGGGAGATATTAGATCTACTCTAGTAGTATGCATACTACTAGTCTAGAGTAATAACATTGGTATTAAACTACTCTAGAGAGTCTAGTAGCTAGTACAGTAGTATGCAGAATACCACTAGCTATGCATACTGTATGCATAATATAATATAATATATTACTCTAGCTACTCGTAGAGTACATATTATGCGTACTTCTAGTAGTACGAGCGCGTATATTTTACTTCGCATCCAGATCGCTCGTTAACTCCAGTTTGAACAAGGAACCAGCAAGCAGCGCACAGACCCGGTTCTCGAATATTGGATCACTATCTTGAATCTCTTCGGTCCCGCCCAGCAGCTTACCTTGTATACCAGTCTAAACCATCTTCTCGGGCTCGTTACGAATAAACAGAAAACCTATCCCGTTCCCAGGCATCTGTTTATCGTATCTACGTTCTCAAACCATGTCCCAGTTTTATAGTCAGTCGGAACCCTTTCAGGGCGGAAACCAGCAGCAGCAGCAGCAGCAGCAGCAGCAGCAATCCTCCATGTACGGTGGAGGCGCTTACGGTCAGCCCCAACAGCAACAATCGAATGGTTTCGGAAGCTATGGTGCGGGTGGCTACAGCGTCGCAATGGGTGGTGCCTCGCAATCGCAGCAATCGTCGCAGGCGCAACAGCAGCAGTCCTCTTGGCAGACCCAATCGCAGCAGCCACAACATGGAACGTTCGTCGGAGGCGGCAAAGGTAATCCTCCCGCGCAGCATCAGCACGACCACCAGCAGCACCACCAAACCGTCTTCAATCCCGCGGCGGCTGCCACGTCGGTAATGGCAGCGGCTGTCTCGGGGAACAATGACGCCGTCGTGAACGCTGCCACCCTGGCTGGTCAGCAGTTCCTGAAGGAGGGGACCGCCAGGCTCATCCCCGGCCTCGACCTCTTCATGCGCTCAATGCGCACCTACTTCGCCGTGGACAACCGCTATGTTAAGGCCAAGCTGATCCGAATTTTGTTTCCTGTGCTAAAGAATAATTGGACCCGCCAGGTACGTCGGCTAGGCCGAAAGCAATGACGGTCATGAATACTGGCTTATCGCGTGCACAGTCATTAAAATCTCACACACGACTGCGTCTATATTTGCCCTTATCTCCTCCGTTCCGCCCTGTCTTTCAAACCAGCAATGTGACTCATCCGCAGGACTCTCAACCGTCGCGTACGCTACACCAATCCAGGATGACAACGCCTTCGACCTGTACATCCCCCTCATGGCACTCATTACTTACGTCCTTCTCTGTGGACTGCTCTACGGTGGCGCGGGCGAGTTCAATCCCGAAGTCCTACCCGACGTGACGACAAAGTGCTTCATCACGCAGGTCCTCGAGGTTCTCGCAATCCGCTTCGGTTTCTATACGATGCAGGCCCCTGTCTTTTTCCTCGATCTGTTCAGCGCAACGGGATATAAATATGTGGGACTGTGCGTCAACATGCTAGTTGGGTTGGTACTGCACCAACTGGGATACGGTAGCACAGCGTACTGGGCAACATTTATGTGGACCAGTCTTTCTGCGTGTTACTTAATGCTCAAGAGCATGGCGAACAATATACCTAGGGTGACGAATGCGGCGGGACCCAAAAGGGAGTTCATGGTGATGGGGTTCGCCGCGTCACAACTGGCCACTATGTGGTTCATGAGCCAGACGAAGTTCCTATAGCAAAGTCCATGCAGGTGTCAATGGTGTCGACAAGGCCTGAAATTATGTCCTTTCGAATTCCAAGCATAACTATTGTGGAGAATTCCAATTGACACGTGAATATTCAAGTCAATTTATTCCTACCTTTATATTTCTTTTTTTAAGTGGTTGGTCGAACTCTTGCTATCCGTTATTTTTTTTTACTATGCATGCTATAATAGTATGCATACATAATAATAATATCTAGTATGCATACTAGCTAGTACTAAGCATACTAGAGTAGCTAGAAGAGCTGGCTAAGGAGGCGGGATCCCGGTCGCCGATTAAACAACAACAACTAGCTATGCGATACGAGGTCGTAGTCCTCTACTCCGTACGAGAGTATGCGTACTAGGTAGTAGTATGCATATGGCATAAGAGCTCGTAGTATGCATACAGTAGATCTACAAAAAATACTATGACTACGCTCGTACTAGATAGTACTTAGTAGTAGTACAGTATGCATAGTAAAAAATGTATGATGCTGGATGGAGGATCGGGAAGGTACAGTACCCCGAAAATGTGATAGGAGTCCTCCGATACACTAAATATTTCCGCTTACTAAACTATTATCCTCACCCTAAAGGGTTTACGCTCTAGTTCATTTTGCGCTCATATCCTAAAGCGCTTTATCTCTCTCTCTCGCTCCTCCTCGACAATCCCACTGTACTCTTCGTAAGGTATGTTGGACAATGGCCGCCGCCATCGGCACCAGCGCCCGTATGCGGATCGCCACGGCCGTTACATAGACACCAGAGGCGTTGGATGGAGTATGGGTGGCATCGGGATGGGATACATGTGGCCCTGGGTTGGACGCGGCCGAGGTTGGGGGCGCAGTTTGTGGACACTTTGGCTGGTCAGGGGCACCCGGATGCCGTTCGGTTGGCACGGCCACCAGTGGATGGGGTCGGTTTGTCGATGAGGGGCAGTCTATCTTCAGCTCTGCGCGTGGAGCTTTCATAAATCGGTGAATCTATTGTGCGCATCGCTAACGGTTGGTTGTCGAGGAAGTACAGGATCTGTCCGATGTTGGGTTGATGCGTGACTATGTCAGGTCTCCTTTCTTTCCTGCGTCCGAGTTCGTATACGATACTAATTTTTATGCTGCCTCCTTCCCCCCACCCATCCCTGCTCAGGTCAAATTATTCAAACATGGGAATCGATCTTAAGGCCGGCGGACGCCGTGTCGGGCACAAGTCCTCGACCAAGGTGATCAAGACGCAGAACCCCTACACCCGTCTTCTCATCAAGCTCTATAAGTTCCTTGCGCGCCGTACTGACTCCAAGTTCTGCTCCACCGTTCTCAAGAGGTTGCATCAGTCCAAGACCAATGCTCCCCCAATTGGTCTGGCCCGCCTCGCCAAGTACATGAAGAACAAGGACGGCAAGATTGCCGTCATTGTGGCCAAGGTCACTGACGACGTCCGCATGCTCGAGTGCCCCAAGATGTCTGTCTGCGCCCTCGGCTTCACCGAGTCCGCTCGCAAACGCATCCTCTCCGCTGGTGGAGAGTGCATCACCTTCGACCAGCTCGCCCTCCGCGCGCCCAAGGGTGCCAATACGGTCCTCCTCCGCGGTCCCAAGTCCCGCGAGGCCCTCGCCCACTTCGGCCACCGTACCACCGTCGACAACATGCACACCCACGACAGCGTCAAGCCTTACGTCCGATCCAACGGACGCAAGTTCGAGCGCGCCCGTGGTCGCCGTCGCTCGTGCGGTTTCAAGGTTTAAATCCGTGATCCATGAGACCATAATAAAAACTAAAGTAGTGAGTTGCTACTCCACAGTATTGAGCCGTCTTCAGCATACCCTAGTCTATTATTTCTGCAAAAACCCTTTCTTTGCTAACTGTGTACTGCTTAGATATAACGCGATCAATTGGACCTGAACTCCGCCAGGGAAGTCCAGCAAGGATCCAATTCATCTATCGAGTTACGAGTACAAGCCCCAGTCTTCGATGGTGATTTCGAAGTCTCCTACGACGGTAGGTTTGATCGCCATAATTCCAATTTCGGTAACGCTGAAAGGGCTCAATCCTGGGGCCCCCATCATTGGATTTCCCATTTGCTCCATTGTGTCAAACAGTTCAAAAGGGAAGAGGATTGGCTGGTCCACACTTTGGGGGTTGGCAAAAATGGCTTTGAAGTTGGCCAACCGAATTCGTTCACAAGTGGAGTCCTTGAGTATCAAACGAAATGTATGACTCGTCGGTTGCGAGTGCTGTACCTTGAGATACAATCCTTTGGCGTATGACCAGTTTTGGGCCACAGGAAACCTCCATCGTAACGACGCAAAACCTCCATTATTTGCTAAAGACGTGTGCCCCGAGAATGTTTTCGTAGATTCCGTCCATCGACCTTGAGATATACCGCCCATGACGCCGTCCATAACCTCAAGCGGCGGAACTAGCAACTGCTGAGGAGTGAACGCTTCCAGTTTGATATTGCAAATGTTCGTCGCTGGCGAAGGAATTACGGGAGGTTGGTATTCAAATATTGCATCGAACTGTCGTCTTAGTGCCCAAGCCTTGGCTTCGTTGGAATCACCAGAAGCACAAGCTTGGGCTTGCTCCAGATTGGTTCGTAACTCCTTGGGCAGAAGCGGAACGATCTTCTCTGCCGTTTCCTCGTATACGCGGGCACATCCCGCGATATCTCCAGCGTTATACGCTGGAGCACCAACGGATATTGCTCTGGAAATGAGGCTCTTGGCTTTGGCAACATCGTTTGTCTCGATGCTGGACGACATTCCCAGGACGCCGACTCGAGAAAAGGATCCAGACGCGCGGCGGGTTCCAGAAATGGACGTGGAAAACGCGCCGCTCAAATTATTCAACGGAAAGGAGGCATTCGAATAAAAGGTGGCGATGAGTAGAAATGTGGATGGAGTGAATGTAGCCCTCATCACATCCAATGGTAGACATAATGATACTCCTAGTAGATTGAATTCAGAAACAGACCATCACTCACATAATTTTCCTTGCATTGTCACTGACGCAGAACCAGGCACAAAATCTACGAGCTCGTATTGTACATATGTGCTGATGTCAGCCGTCATTTAGGGCCCGGCCCAAACACCAAACGGAAAAATTCAAAGCCAGAAAAAATCAACTCAACATTTTTAGTGCGCCTACGCGTACTTCGACCCCAGTCGAGGGCCTCAGGCGCCCTGGTCCTAATCACTAAATGTCCCCTTGGTGGGGGAGGGAGCGGTCTCCCGGATCAGGTAGCAGTACCTCAACGCCAACAGCGGCTTAGTGCGTGTTATAGATTGGTACTATGCATATCATGTAAATCAACTTATTACAGACGACCATCGCATAGATTCATCATCGGCGTGTCCTCGTCTCCATCAGCTCTGTCTTATAGTATGTATCATGTAAACCATCACATAGACCAACCGCATAGATCAATTGTCGACGTGTCATCGTCTCCATCATCTCTCTCCTTTACTAGAAAATAATTTGGTGCACAATGACAAATGTCCATATTCATCGACCCTTTTGATTTTTTCCTTAATTCTGAACAAATTGTTCTATTGCCGTCGTCAATACAATAAACGCAGATAGTTCTTCCACAGATAAGAGAGCCTTCTCCTATCCGAAATTGACATTACACAACCCTAATCGATCATTACTCTTTTCCTGGCTGGTGCCGGAAAGGTTGGGATCACGCGACAGAATATTGTATCCCACGTACAGTAATAAGTACTAGCTAGTAAGTTCACAAAATCTATCGTACATGTGCTTACATGCATTTATTATATATTGTATATTCCACATTTATACCACTACGTACGTAGAACAGCGCGAGTGGCGCAGTGGCAGCGCTTTCGATTCCGATCTCTGAGGGTTCGGCAACCAACCCCTTCGGGTTGGGGAACCAACCCACCCGGATAATTCGAAGGGTCGGGGGTTCGAGTCCTCCCTCGCGTGTTTATCACTTTTTACACCTCGCACCCTCCCCTTGCTTTTGCTGCATATAAGCACGAGCTTTAAGGAACAAAAACTCGAGGAGTCTGGGGAGGCGTGGCTGCGACGGCTGCCACCGCCCCCTCCTCCCCCAAAATCAACAACCCAACACTCACATGCCGATAAGAGAGCTGGGGGCACTCTAGTAGTATGCATACTCTAGAGTAGTACTCCGCGAAAAAAAAAAAGTCTGTCCATTTGGAGCAGAGAAAAGGACTTTGGGTTGCAAATAATTACATCACATCATTATAAAGGATCTATTATCGGCTTCTCTCGGCCATACAAAGCTCTTCGTCGGCAAGAACAAATTTCTCCGAGGCAATCGCCATAATTTTATGATACTGAAAAACAAGGTTGTCGACTCTCGTCGCTACGTCGACAGCCCTGGTGTTTACGTCGGCAGCTTTGATGGAGACATCGTGCAATCTCCGTTGAGCTTCTACCGCTGTGGGGAAATTGTACCGCTCAGACGTGAGGAGTGGCGCATTGGCGAATTTGTCCGCGTTGGCCTGATCGTCCCCCGTACCATCACCGCCGCCCTTGCCCGCCCCGCCCGCGGTAGCTGCCTTCCTGCCGGCGCTACCCCTAGAGGTCGCCGAAGCTTGCACCCCAGAGGATACCCGACCGGATGACGCAGTAGTGGCAGATAGCAAGTCCCGGATCTGCGACAGTCGTTCCATCCCTCCTGAGAGCGCATCAGCCGACGCTAGGACCTCCTGTCTCCGGTACAGGAGGGGTGCCGTGAGGGGCTGTTGGGCGGAAGTCATTCCTCCCGACAGCCCTGCAACACCCTGGTGGGAAAGGAGGGTTCCGGCATCGAGATTGGTAAGGAGGCTGTCGATTTCGCCCCAATCGGCATCCAGATTGTCTGTCGGTGCGGCCTTGCCACTGCCAGATCCGGTCCCCTTGGTCTTGCTGGCCATGTCGGCCACGATGCGGTCTATCCTGCTCTTCATGTCGGATGTAGCCGTTCCGGTGTCGCTCGACGGTCCTGACAGCGAAGCCATGCCAAGGGAGTGCTCGAGAGACGCTAGCCTCGCCTCGATCGAGGATGGGGGGGCATTGGACATGTTTGGCGACGGATGAATCGGCGACACGAGAGGCGTTTGGCTTGTGGACCTAGCATTGGAGGAGTTTTTTATTTTTTGTTTTCCGCTTTAACACAATAGCCACGTTGGAATTCGTACGTCAAGTATTTGACTCTACACGTGGTGTGTACGTATGAATACATGCATACTACGACTCGTACGAGAGTAGTATTCGTACATTGTACGTGCGAGCTCGTATGAATAGTAGATCTGCTAGCTACATCTCTAGATATACTAGCTAGAATGCATACTCTAGTAGTAGTAGCAGAGTATGTATGGATTGTATGCATATGCATACTCTAACTAGTAGTACTAGAGTAGTAAGTAGTAATCGGAAATCTCAAATGAAGACCTGGGTTGTTATTGCACCGTGGCGGACATTGGCTTAGATTGATATCCACTTTTCGGCTTGTCGATGCCTCCATCAGCCCAATTTTCGGACGCATATGATTCGCCGGGTTTCTCGTCTAAATTGCATGACAGTTACGAAGCTTTCTAATTATACTCATTTAATACGAGGTTACTTAATGCGTCTCTAGCAAGCAAATGCGACCCGAACTCAAGGAGTTACTCAGTTGTGTATGTGTACGAGCTGGCGTCCCAGCAAACACCCTCTTGCAAGCTAGTCGCACGCGATGCCCTGAGCTAGTCCGTATTGCTTAAATACTTGCTACCGACAGTATTGCTCTAAAATAAGCGCTCTCAACAATCTTTCGCACTCTTTCATTTTCTTCTTCTACTAAGCCGAGACAGAAACCATGGCGGCACGGATGAGCTTATCGTCCAGCATGAACCCCTTGGCCAGCTCGCCACAAACAATGCCCTCTTCATACTCCGATGGAATCTGCATGACGGCCTGGTGGACCTCGTAGTCGAACTCGGCCCCCACGGTCTCCACCTCACTAACGCCAAGGTCAGTGAAGACCTTGAGGATCATGTCACGAGTGCCCTGGTATGCGGCCTCGATGGACTTCTCCTCGTCAGATGCGGCGGTGACTGCCTGGAAAGCGCGATCGAAGTTGTCCAAAACGTCCAGCATGCTCCGTACGACCTCGATGGTGGCCGCACCACCAGACTCCTTGCTCTGCTTCGAAAGGCGGTCCTGGATGTTCAGGTACTGAAATATGGGGGAGGAGGAAGTAGGGGAGAAAGACGACAAAAGTTAGACTTGGCCTGAGGTAATAAATAAAGTCCAGTTAAGCATCGGATGGCAACCACATTGAAGGGAGGATCCACATCCGCCACCATATATCATCCGAGACCTTACCTCCTTCTGCAGTTTCTCGATCTGAGGCTCCCACTCGGCTTTGCCTTCCCCCAGCTGGGCGGACGCCTCAGTGATCTGACCCTCGAGTTCCTCAATATCTGACCGAAGGACGTCGGCCTTTCTGCTGAGGAATGCCGGGCTGTTGAGGATGTCGTCGTCCTGCCCACTTGCAGCGGGCTCGCCATCCGCCTCGGCGTCGGGGGAGGGCTCCGCCTCAGCATAGACCCGGAAGGTGGTCCTCGATCGGACGGAGGATGCGGCAGGGCTGCCGACGTGAAAGGCCGAGGCCGCCGCGCAGAGAAGGGGCGCCATAAGGAGGAGGCTTTTGGTCATCTTTAGGCGGTGTCTGTCGGGATTGAGGATTGGTATTATTGTGATGGGTGCCAGTCGCGACAGTAAACAGCGACGAAGAGGACTCGACTCGAAGACGAGCGTACGCTCGTACGATCTCGTAGTACTAGCTAGTAGTAGCTCCCTTGAAATGATGCATACTATGCATAGTAACTGTTGTGTACGTAGATAAAGTTACTACTAGGAGAGTACGAGCTCGTAGTTAGCTAGTGCGGAATGATAGTTAGATTCTAGATAAAGAGCAGCTACTCAGTATGCATACTCTAGCTAGTAGTAGTATTCAAACCTACTACATTACTAGTTAGTACGCATGCATAGTAATTCTAGATCTAGCGTAGAGCTGGAGTAGGCGACAAGATTCGAGAGCGGAACGAAGGACTGACGACCCGACCTGACGACACGCGTCTCCCCTACCCAAGCCTACCATGGTAGCAACGTACTCTAGTAGGAAATCCTGCTACTGTATGTTAGCTAGCCTCTAGCTACTAGCCTCTAGCTACTAGCTACTACTCTAGTAGTAGCGCTGTGCGTGTGGTCTCACGAGCGGCCCACGAGACCGCTGCTAGCTATGAATACGAGGTAAGCATAATAATACTCTAGTATTTTGCATTCCAGGCTGCTGCGCGTGCTAAAACGGTACGTCTTCAAGAAACCCGGACATAACTTCAAGTTGACTCGGTGACAAATACCTACTGGGGAAGCTAGAGTACAGTCAGTACATCATGTATGTATGTATGTATAATATAATATGTACTAGCTAGAGTATCTATAGCAATTTAGACTATGCATACTCCTATAGAGTACTCTACTCGCGTAGAATACTACTCTACGAGCTCGTAGTATTACTCTAGAGTAGTAGGAATGGAGTAGAGTATGCGTAGTATGCATACTACGACTCGTAGCAAGTCCTATTTACGAAGCGTCGTCATATCTTTGCTTCGAAACGACCGAGAGAGAGAATGACGTCGTTCTCGCGTCGATCGCCTCAGGACAGAGCGAATCTCTGGGGGTTTGGTGTCTGTATGTCGTTCTTTTTATGCATTCATACACAGCAGATACGGCCGTTCATACGTACGCTTTAAGCTCTTACGTTCCCAATTCCTAACTAATGCGACTATTCTTTCGGATGTGTCGGAGGGACCTCAATAATTTTCTTTTCATCTAAAATCAGGCGCTCTCTTCCACGAATCTTCCCCCTCAAGTCGACCGTCGGTTAATTGTTAAGAAGAGATGATTCGCGTCGCGAATGCGCTGCTGGTCGTCGGCCTGTTGATCGGCTCGTGCGAGCAGCGGGCCGAGGCCTTCGGGCCGTTCAAGCTTGTCGGTCGAAGGGCACCGTCGCTCCGCCTCGAGACCACAATGCATGTGTCCACCGCTCCTGTCGAAAAGGTAGGTTGGATCAAATGTGTTCCCTTGTATGATTTGATCGCTGCAATAATTATTCTTTGATTCGCTTTCCAAAAGGCATACACAAGATTATATCGATTCTCACCCACCGCATCGACTGCACAAAACTGCACAACCCCTCCGAGCAGGAGATGACAGATTCCGACGAGGATTTCCTCTTCGGAGGCGAATCTGCGGTGGAGTTCCCCGCCAGACGTCGCGCCAAATCGAGGAACGGAAACCTCCTCCCTGACCGAGCGACCCCTCCCAACCCCTTAGACCACTCCAAGAAGGATCCCCTCATAAACAAGCTCCGGACCATGAGACAGTCCCTCACCACCTGCCCGTCCATATGGAAGGAGACTGCCGAGATTTGCCCAACGCGGCGCGCCCTCCTCGACGATCACATGTGCGACGAGAAAGTGGAGCTCACCTTCGCCCAGATGGAGGAGACGGTGCGAAAGAGCGCCGCCGCGTTCGCTGGTCTTGGGGTTACCAAGGGAAATAATGTTGCCATCCTGGGAGAGAACTCGGCCCGGTGGCTCATCGCCGACCACGGTATTCAGATGCTGGGCGCCGCCACTGCCGTGAGGGGTGCCGACGCTCCTCCAGACGAGCTTCGGTACATCTACGAGCACTCCGATAGCGCCGGCGTTGCCGTTATGCAGGGCCCCAAGCTACTCGAAAAGATGCTCAAGGACGGAAAGAAGAATGGGCTGGAGGGGCTGGGACTTGAGAACGAAGCGCATGGCCCAGTCAAGACTGTCGTCCTCCTCCACAAAGAGAAGAAAGACGAAGCAGCCATCGCCGAGCTTGGCCGCGAAGCCAGAGTGACCGTTCACGTCCTCGCAGACCTTGTCGCCTCCGCGGAGCCGCTATCCCCGTTCAACCTGCCCGAGGTCGACGGGGAGGATCTTGCAACGATCGTGTACACGTCGGGCACCACTGGCAACCCGAAGGGCGTCATGCTGAGCCACCGCAACCTTTTGCACCAGCTCGGGCATCGCCTTGGGCCCGATACGCCCTACGACGATAGTGAACCTTTGCCTGGCGAGCTCATGCTCTCCCTCCTGCCGGTGTGGCACATCACCGAGAGGACGTTCGAGCTATGGATGCTGACGCGTGGCTGCAGCGTTGTGTACTCCTCGATTCGCACGTTTAAGAACGATTTGGCGAAACACCAGCCAGAGTGGATGGTTCTGGTTCCCCGTGTTTTGGAGAAGGTGGCTATGGGTGTGCAGGGCAAGTTTGCGACTGGTAGCGCGGCGGTTAAGGCGTTAGTGGCGCTTTTCACGGCGACCGGAAGCACAAGGGATAAGTACGCCAAGATATCGAACGGTCTGACTGTCGGCGACAAAGAGCCCGGCCAGGTTAAGAAACTGGCAGCGAAGGTTGTGGTTGCCGCTCTCGCGCCTCTCAACGCCGTAGGAAACAAGCTGGTGTGGTCAAAGGTCCAGGATGGCTTCGGAGGAAAAATCAAGACCATTATCTCGGGAGGGTCGGCTTTGGCAGGAGGACTCGAGTCCTTCTACGAGCTGTGCGGCATCGACGTTGTGGTTGGGTATGGCCTGACTGAGTGCTCTCCATTGATTTCACATCGAAGGTCGGATTCCAATCTAATTACTGCTGGTTGCGTTGGTAAGCCCTGCATCGACACGGAGCTGCGCGTTGTGGATCCCGAGAGCAATCCCAATGAGAGGGAACGTCAGCCGCTTCCGAACGGCGAGATTGGCGTCGTCGTTGCACGGGGCCCGCAGGTGATGAGGGGGTACTACAAGAATCCCGAGGCAACGGCGAAGGCTATTGATGCGTACGGTTGGTTCGACACCGGTGATCTTGGCAAGGTGAACCCCACCACCGGTGATGTCATTTTGACCGGACGGTGCAAGGACACTATCGTTCTGTCCAACGGCGAGAACATTGAGCCGTCCCCAATTGAAGATGCTATCATGTCCACGTGTCCCATGATCGAGCAGGCGATGCTAACGGGTCAGGACGGGCGATCGCTTACTGCCATCGCTGTCCTCACTCCCACCGAACTCGTCGCGGGTGGTTACTTGGATGGTAACCAAGCCAAGAAGCTCCAGAAGGCGAACGAAAAGGTGAACGATCCCCAGTGCACCGATGCAGAGTGTGCCGACAGCTGCGAGGTCCTCGCCAAGGCGTCCGCGTCCCTCAGGTCCAAGCCGGACCTCCGAAAGGCTATCCTGGCCGATATGAAGAAGGCGACCAAGGAGGGCTTCCGCCCTTGGGAGC
>Ga0099799_10145_pt1 | contig 21475 bp, 19 predicted proteins | sample Uncmet6_SortLC_1_FD_89033 | JGI IMG/M metagenome (GOLD analysis project Ga0099799, IMG submission 89033) | Marine eukaryotic communities from CALCOFI LINE 67, Pacific Ocean - CN11_C50_N6_SortLC_1 | ecosystem: Environmental > Aquatic > Marine > Oceanic | place: Pacific Ocean: Monterey Bay...
CCCCTTTTTTTTTTGGTACAACATTTTTTTACTATGCGTACTAGAATCTACTACGTAGCTACTAGCCAGCAGGGTAACTACTACGGCAGTAGCTACGAGAGCTGACCGGCCTCGGTCTTTCTCCTCCAGTTGTCCTGTGCGGCAAGAGCGGGAGAGAGAGAGAGGGGGGGGGAGGCATGCATTCGCGCAAAAAATGGTGAGACAAGGGGGAGGAGCGACACGGTGGCACATCTCGCAAGGCGCCGGCCGGGCGGCCGCTCCGGCGGGAGAGAGAGAGAGAGATAGACAGAGACAGCGCAGCACTCACCGCATCCGGGTCAAAGATAAAGCTGGACTGGTCGGTGAAGCTAGCGTCGAAGGTGTAGGTGAAGAAGAGGAGGATGACCAAGGTCAGCCACTGCAGCCACGCGGTCGATCCGGTCTCTGGATGGTACGACGCGAAGCCGATCAGGGTGAAGAGGAGGATGAGAGCTAGCTCGATCTTCTGCCGGAGATTCGCCATGGTTATCGCCCGGGCTGTTGCAATATAAAATACGAGTCGTATATCGGTGCACTGCATACCTTATTGCATGTACTCCCACTAGTACATCATGCATGATTTATGCGCGTACATGATGTACCTAATAAGATGTATGTACTAGCTAGTAGGCGCGCTACGGAGTGCAGCTGCAGTGCAGCATCGGCGTGGATGGGATACGTATTCTGTACGGAGGAATCCTCACAGCTGTACAGCTCTATCCGTACTAAGCCTAGCTACTAGCTTCTAGTATGCATATGCATACTACAGTACGTGCTCGTAGTTCATGTTGTACAGTAGGACATGAATGTTCGCATGCATACTACTAGAGTAGCTAGTACTAATCTAGTAGTAGTACGAGCCTCTATTACTCTACTAAAGTTAGTAGTAGTACTCTAGCTAGTATGCATACTATGCATACTACCTAGTAGCTACTTAGAGTAGTAATACTAGTTAGTACGCTCGTAGTATGATAGTACTAATGTGGTATGCCATATGAATACACAGTCCAAGCGAGAGAGACCGTTAGGTCGCCAAGACCTAACCCGGGATGATATCAATGCCGCTCAAGGGACTGGGAGTGAGCGCGTAAAAAAATGAATTGTAAAATTAATAATATTAATAATTTTTATCCATACTCTATGCATACTCTAGCTAGTATGCATAGTAGTAACTGAAACTAGATACACATTCGAGCCTGATAGTAACATACACACGTACTACTACTAGAGTATGCATACTTACTTTTTCGTCAAACTGTTTTCATCAACAGTAACTACATTTATGACCCCTTCGATTTAGGCCATCCATTCCGGAGTGCGGAAGTCCTTGCCAGCATAAATGACGTTCTCCTCACCAAGCTCCTCAGCAATGCGCAGCAACTGGTTGTACTTGGCCAATCGCTCAGATCGGCAGGGGGCTCCCGTCTTGATCTGTCCTGTACAAAGTCCGACGGCAAGGTCAGCAATGTATGTATCCTCCGTCTCTCCAGATCGGTGTGATGTCATGACACCCCATCCGTTCTTCTTGGATAGTTTGACTGCATCAATTGATTCCGAGATAGTGCCGATCTGGTTCACCTTGAGGAGGAGGCAAGTGCAGGACTTTTCTTCGACGGCGCGGCCAATCTTCTCAATGTTAGTCACGGTCAAGTCGTCTCCGACGACCTGGAAGGACTCCCCGTTCTTTGCGGTAAACTTGGACCAGCTTTCCCAATCATCCTCATCAAAGGGATCCTCAATCGTCACGATCGGGTAGTCAGCAGCGAGCTCCTGGTAGAGATTACCGAGCTCCTCGCCAGAGATGACGTTGCCGTCGTACTTGAAGTCAAGATCGTATCCGTCCTCCCCCTTCACCTTGAACTCGGATGCCGCTACATCAAGACCAATGGTGCATTTGTCTTCATGCCCGGCCTTTTTCAGGGCCTCCATGATCAGCTCACACCCCTCACGATTATCGCAGGGGGGGGCAAAACCACCCTCGTCACCAATTAAAGTGGCGTCGCCGCCGAACTTGGCTTTGATGATTTTGCCGAGGGTGTGATAGACCTCGCAACCGATCTGCATGGCCTCCGAGAAGGTGGCAGCGCCGGTGGGAATTACAAAGTACTCCTGAAATGCTAGCTTGTTGCCAGCGTGGCTGCCACCATTGATGACATTGAAACAGGGGACGGGCATGGTGAACTTCTCCGAGTCGTTCCCAGCGAGTTTAGCATAGTGCTTGTACAGAGGGATTCCGTTTGCAGCGGCACCGGCCTTGGAAGCAGCGAGGGAGACACCAAGGATGGCGTTGGCGCCGAGGGTTGCCTTATTTTTGGTCCCGTCGAGGGTATTCATGGCGTCGTCAATGGCGCGTTGCTCAGTGGGGTCCATTCCAAGGACAGCTGGGGCGATGATGTCGTTGACATTAGCTACAGCTGTTAGGACGCCCTTACCTAGATAGCGGTCACCACCGTCACGGAGCTCGACGGCCTCGTACGCGCCAGTGGATGCGCCGGATGGAACTGATGCGCGGAAGACACCATCGCTGGTGGTCATCTCCACCTCAACGGTGGGGTTACCACGGCTGTCTAGAATTTCCCGTGCATGGACGGCACTGATGGTCGAAGCAGACATTTGAAGAGAAGAAACCGAATTGACGTTGGGACCGTTGCGGAAGGCGAGGGGGGACCCGGTGAATGCGTATGCGTTACCTACGTGAGGGCGAATGAAGATGTGTTTAAGTGAGATACGTGTTGCCATTTGCCATTTGCCATGCACAACCCGTCTTAGGAACACCTAACAACGAACACATCCAGATAATGTCACCGACGACGATCAATGAATGGCTTTGATTGAAACGGGCCGGAACAACTCACCAACGAGAGCCAACAAGGCGATAGAGGAGACTTTGGCCATTATATTTTTGCTCTTTTGTAAAGAGAAAGGAGGAATAAGACTGTTGAGGTTTGAATGCTGATGCCGTGATTCGCCGATTCACGTGGCTGCCGCAGCCCCAGGGGGGGTGTTCGCAGAAACAAAATATCTTTTCGCGAAGTGCGTATGCAGCTCGAGCTACTTACGAGCTCGTACACTTTGGGCATATTATTACCCTGATACAGTAGCTAGCAAAATAATCGCGATCGCAGGGGATATGTGGGCGTGTGTACTTTACAATAATATTGTGTACTCTAGCTAGTATGTATTCATCTACTCCTAGAGTACGAGTCGGGATCTAAACTAAATCTTTCATCCGCAACAGCCCCGCCGGTAGCTAAAACTACCCGGTTCTATATGCATTTCCAGGTTATGAGCACCCGTGTGCTTCAACATAAAAATCACTTACGCACTACGAACACGGACATGCCATTTGGAAGCGGGAAGGGGGAAGAGCTTGCTTGTGCCATCTAACTGAGTCTTCAACAACGATTTCGTACTACCGTTCTGCCGGTACTGTCTTCTCTTCCAAATCGATGCTTTTCGCGCATCGCCGTCCATCACACACGACAATTGTCGGCACTTGTCCTCATATTTCCAGACGGCGAAAGGGTCGCCCGTAACATCATGCACATTAGGTCGGCCGCACTCGCGGCTCTTGTTGCAGCCTATGTCGCACCCACAACTGATGCTTTCGGCATCGGCAACACCCGTCTATCGACCAGCTTCGTTCCTCAGAATTATGCCATGGCGGTTTCAACATCCTCGTTCGGTGCACGCAGCCAAAGCGCGCTTCCAAGCTACGCTCGTCCCTCTGCCGCTCGCTCTTCCTTGAATATGCTTATTGATGGGAACAGCGGCATAGACGAGCTCAAGGAAATGACGAAGGAGGTTTCAAAACTCACCTCGACTGTGCGCAAGAGCCCAGGCCTCTTCAAGGGTGCTAGCTTGGCTTCTGTTCCCGCAGCAGCGGCGCTCGGATTCATCATTACGCCCTCCCGCCGCATCGCCGCGCACGCCGTTGGATCCGCCATTACTGGCGTAGCCGGCTACATTGGCAAGTCGCGCCTCGACGCCGCAACCGAGTCCGCCGCCCTACCCGCCCTCGCGCAGGTTGTTATTGATTGCGGAGTTGACGATGCCGACCTTGCCTCCCAGGTTGCTACCATCAAGGATCAGTACAAGGTCGATGACGAGGACTTTGCCAGTCTCTGCTCTACCGTATATAAGCGCTACCTTATTGGCGTAGTGAAGAATCCCATCGCGAAGACGGGAGAGCTCAAAGAACTCACGCAGCTCCGCCGCGGGCTGAGCATATCCAATATTTCTGCTGGCGAGAGCCACGCTGAGGCCGCCCGGGAGTTTTACCGCCAGACCTCCCTATTCACTCCCGAGGAGGATTTGGATGATCCTGAACATCCGGACCGTATGTCAATCGACAAGTTCCTCTTCCTTTCCGAGAGGGCATTCCGTCAGGCGGGTGAAACTGACGAGGCGTTCAAGTATGAAATTTCTCGCGTCGCAAAGGCTTTCAAGATTGACATGGAGGAGGCCCTCGACCGCGTCGCCGAGGTGGCCGAGCCCTTCTATCGGAGGGCGCTGGCGTCTACCCGGACGAAGTTAGAATCAGGTCAGGTTTCGTCCGAAATGCTCGAAAGGGCGCGCAACTCGCTGGGCATCGACGAGCAGACCTCATATGATCTACACGTCACCACCTTCAATGATGAGATCAAGGCGCTTCTTGGAAAAGATACAGAGGAAGATCTCGATCCTGCCACCCTTAGTTTTCCTGAGGGTGCCATGGCTAGGGTAAGAGTACTGTGTTACATGCTTCAGATGGTTCCTTCCTTGTTTCCGCTATCAACTAACTCACCATAATGACTGTTCTTTTCCTTTCTCTTGACTGCAGCTTGGGAAACTCAAGGAGGTCCTTTCTCTCACCGAAACTGACGCCGACTACGAAGTTCAGGCCGAAGCAACGGAGTTATTCCAAGCGACTGCGCTATCTACCATGAGTGACGCCATTGCAGGTATTATTGAGCCAAAAAAGGCATGGGAAGATCTGAAAGCGAGGCAAGGACAATTGTGCCTCAAGGACGAGCAAATGAAGGTCCTCTTGGCTTCTATGGTGATGCAGAGCCTTGGCAAGCCCCTCGAGGAGACGGTCACCTTCGCCAATGTTAATAATGATGCTGCTGTCTACGACAAGCTCATCGATACTCTTGACGCTGTCGATAAATGCAAGGTTGTTCTCTCTGAATCCGGCTGGGACGAATTTGGCGACTTCAACAAACGTTTCTTCGATCCATGGTCGAAGGACTCCGCTTGCGGCTTCATCATGCCTGAGAAGAGACTTGCCTTGTATAAAATCTTCCTTACGCGTTCCGCGAGGAAAAGTGAATCGGGAAAACAGCTCACTGATGAGAATTATGCCAAAGTCATGGAGGTCAAGGAAATGCTTGGAGTATTAGACAATGACGCTAACGACGAGATCCGTAAGAATTTCGGCCCCGAGCTCATGAAGGTGCTTCGGACGGCTGTGGATGAGATCACCAGCGATGATTATACAGACAAGCTTGTCGAAAATATGCAGGAGATGGTCGACAAGGTCATTAAAGACTACAAACTCCCAGATGAGCTCGTTTTGGAATACGCAGGACCGCTTTATGGCAAGGCGTGCACAATTATCAGCCAGAACACCCCAGGCGGCGTCCCGACGAAGGAGAGGATGGAGGCTCTCGTCGCCCTTCGCTCTCTTCTTAAGTTGAACGAAGAAGATGTATTCCCCGCTCACGCTAATGTTTTTGGCGAAGTCTACAAGCAATCAGTTACTGAGACCATGGGACCCACGGGTATTATCCGACCCGAGTTTCGCGAACCTCTCAATGACCTTCGTGGCCGGCTTGGTGTATCTGAGGAGGCAGCCAATGAGATTTTCCTCGACGCCGTCAAAGAACGCTTTATTCCTATGGTAGAGTACCTCGTGCTTGAGCTCGAGAGATCGATGCTCACCAAACAGCAGTTGTCCCAGAAGCGAAGCATTGACTATGGGGAGGATTTGTTCCAGAGTGGCAAGGCTGCTGACGGCAAGCTCGGAATTGGTGCCGAGACAAACCTCATGACGGATATCATGAATGCCGTCGACTTCTACACGGAGAATAATGTCCAAAGGCAGGTAGAGGTTGGCACAGAGGAGATTGAGAAGAAGGTGATCGAAGGTGGCGAGGAGAAGACGGTGAAGGAGAAGGTTCCTGTTCTCGAGACACAGTATCCCATCACTGGCCTTGATTGCGGTGCCATAGACCAGGATCTTGCCGAACTTCTCTTTCGTCAGTTTGTTGTCGGCGCCTTCACAGCGCAAGGAGATCAAGGAGCCCGCTACGAGGCTGCCAAGGCGGACTTTGGAGGTATCATTGGCCTTTCAAAGGACAAGATGGAGGAGATCGGCAATAGCATCGGTGGCACAGTATATGACAATTATATCCAAAACAGCATGGCGACCAAGGGTGCGCTTGACCAGCAGGATATGATGTTTCTTGCAAACATTCAAAACAAACTGGACATTTCCCCTGAACAGGGCGAGAAGATGCTTCTCGAATCGCAGAAGAAGGTCCTCTCCGAGGAGGCAGAGGCTCTCCTTGATATGGACCAGGCAGTGCCCGAGATGGTCAAGACCTTCCGCGAAAAGTGCAACTCAATGGGCATGGAGCTTGAGAAAGATGTTGGAATATCAAAGCAGCGCCTTGTGCGCATGTTCGAAATGGAGATTACACCGGGCCTCAATCGGGGCGAAATCACCACGGAAAATGCGGACCTTCTGACTGAGGTTCAAGAAAGTCTCGGTTTGTCGCCTGAGGATGCCGAACAGATCTTAATGAACATCATCGAAAAGAGAGCGAAGGTCACCATAGGCGGTATCAAGGGAGAGATTCTGCGGGGACGCGAGGAAAACTGTATCGAAAGTATCAAGAAGCTTGTATCTCTCGCCGCATTTGTAAATGGCGAGCTCGAGCTTGACACAGACGAGGCCACTGCTTACAAGATCTTCAATCTTTACGAGGCCATTGATGTAAGCAACGAGGAAAAGGATGATGTCGAGTCGAAGCAAGCACTTCTGAGGACAGCGCTGGGCCTTCCAGCCTAATAAAGTACGACTACCAGAAAATAAAATAAAAATAGAAAGCAGTCAGTGTGAATGAATATGTCCGAAAGTGACATTTCTACTACGATTAGGAAAACGTTTGGGTTATCCCGGACACTCCAGGTATCGGTGTGGTAACAGCTCCCATTCATTCGAGCTCCTCACTTTCTAGAGGCTTGAGCCATTTGAACTCTTCAAATTGGGAGACGGACCAGCCGCCACCATCATGTTGGATCCAGATCCCAAAAGGCTCGCCTGTTGACGTCACTATGTGACCCTCTTCTAGCTTCCCCACAATATTATCAGTGCAAAATGGACCTTTTTTGGGGTCCTTGTAAACATTGAGGAATCCTTTCTTGGTTTGGACAACATATCTCTGTCGTCGAGTGTGGGGCGAACAAACACAATGGCGAATACATGGATTGGAAGATAAAATATCAGAAAATGGTACATGTAAAGGAAAAGATATGCCGAAAAACAAGGTTTCTAGTCATCTCACCTTTCCAACTCCTTTCGTCAGCTGAAGCTTCCTCTCGTTCAGTCTTTCGAAAATCGACGAGCAGTCAGTAGCGGCGTCGGCGTAGCTGTCACCGATGCACTGTTCCTGCTGTTCATTGTCAAAGAGGAATAGGACAGCGCCGACCGATGTGGTCATGACTGGACGCTGCACAAAACCCGAACAAAAGCTGAAAGCAGCAAATAAAAGCGATAGGATGGTGACGATTGACAGCCTCATGATGCCTGGGACAGATAGGGGCAAACAGCCAGAGGCAGAACGGGGATAGATATTGAGTGTCCTTGGAGACCTAGGACGATGACACATGATGATGGTGACAAATTTGCTTCTCGCGCAGGCAAAAAGCAGCTGTCGGAATTGTAATTATATATGCGCGCGCGCGTATGGATAATACGAGCTCGTATGCATATGCCATATGCATAGTATGTATATATACTACTAGCTAGTATGCATAGTAGGAAACACGAGTTCCTCAACTCCAAGCTAGGGGTGTTCCGGTGACGTGCTTTCATTTACATCCGGGTTGTCCGGTTTCTCTACATGTTTCCAGAGCGCGACGCGGAGTTGCGCGCAGTGCAGCCACCAGCTCTCATCTCCTTGTGCCTGTTGCTGATGCGCTGGCGAGCCATGCAGTCACGCAGTCTCGTCGCCTGCACGAATGCGACTTTTTTAATCTCGAATATCCTATGCCAGCATATGGCCACGACTTGACCATCCAATTCATGGCCACAAAGAGGTTAACGGCCTCGAATACTCAAGGTAAGTGCTGCAATGGAGCTCTTGTATCGCCGGATCGCCGCCAGGGACTTGCGCAAGGAAATTATTGCGGAAGTGGATACCGGCGTTGTGGCTAAAGAACTCGATGGAAATCCAAAACATATCGCTGTGAGGCCCAAGAACTGTCTACCCGCAACCACCCAATCCGAACATGCCATCTCGTCTCCCTCACATAAAATGCTCCTTCTTCTTCATTGACACATTATTCAAGTCGTTATTAACTAGTATTTTCGTCTCACCGCAGATCGGGGTGAATTTGCCTACAAGGCAGTAAAGATACAATCATGGAGACCGCGCCGGATCGGGTATCCGACAAACTTCCGAGGGACAAGCCCAATGATATTGATGGGAAAGACGATATCGGTCTTATTTCTCTCAGCATTGCGGAATCCGAGTCAGGGCAGAACAAGCCTAAATGTGACGATGATTCCAACCCGCAGCAGGGAACGCCAAGTGGATCGGCAATTAGTTCCCACGTTGCTCGCGTTCCTGAATTTACAAACGATGCTACTCAGACCCCGTCTCTGGCGCAGCCCACCGTCCCAGTCCCTCCAATGTCGAACAGGGCCCAGACCAGGATTCCCCCCGGCAAGCGTGACGGGCGCAAGCTATTCATTGGAGGACTGCCACCAGATGGTGAGTGCTGAGGATGCCCCTCATCTCGTAGAGTAGAGCATACACATGTGCCGCAACTGTTGCATCACCTTGTTTTGCATTATCGTATTCCTCACGACTACTTTGCCCCCTGATGCGTCCAATATATTTTACCTCCAGTTACTGACGACGAATTCCGAGCCTTCTTTGAGCAGTACGGTGCCGTTATCGATTCGGTCGTCATGATCGACAGGGAGACGCTCCGTTCTCGAGGCTTCGGTTTTGTTACGTTTAAGCACAGATCAACTACTAATGAAGTCCTCAAGTCAGATCCCGAGGCAAAGAATGGCGTCGCCAAGGTTGTTATGCGAGGAAAGACTTGTGAGGTCAAGGTGGCGGTGCCCAAGGACAACTCAACTCCCAATTACTACCAAAGGCGCCTCAATGCGAAGGGGTCGAACACAAATGGCAAGCAAGGACACCAGCAGAGAGGCCACAAGACCCATGGTGCCATATCTACATTTCCCTTCCCAGTCGAGGTTCCAATGGGCGAACTCAACCATGTTGCTGTTCCCTCGTACATGTACACGTATTACAATGAAGGGGGTCCTGGACCTAGTGTTGGGTATCCTCATGGCTACTATCCTCAAGGTTTGCCTCAGACCTACAGCCCCTACTACAATGTGCCGGTCACGTACGGTTATCCCGCCCCCCCTGACGGCCCTGGTCAGACTATGGGTGTTCCTGCTGTGACTGCTTTCTCGCCCTACGCCGGAGCATATGTTGATGTCCACAGTAACTCTGGCATGGTCGCCACGAACCACCCCACCGAACAACCACAGCAAGCTTCAGCTTCGGAGATGTCTTCATCTGATAAGAGGAACAACAGGAAGTCAGTTGAGAAAGACACTTACGCATCGGCGCTTGCGAAGCCTGGAGAAAACGATGCCTAAATGAAGTACACATCATGACGGCCCAAATCAAGCGACGGAACACTCAAATTTCAAACACGCATACATCATCTTTATCATTGGACGATAATCGTAATAATTATACGTAAGAAGTTATACCGAGGACTCTTCACGATGACTGCTTCATTGTCACTATTAATGTCAATGTCTATCGTTTGTTTGGGTTATAAGAACAATTCACGCCAGCTGAACTTCTTTCTCCCCTTTAGTATCGGTAAGAAGGAGAGCGAGAAATTGATGATGTAACAGTAGAGCAATACTGACGCCACCAAGAAGTGAGCCGGTCCTGAACTCTCATCTGCAGAGCACCCAGTTCCACCAAGGACCCTGAAGCAGCCGTACACGTCATGCAGAGCCACTGTAACATATGTGATGACGGTCGAATATAGAAGGAATGTAAGACCCGAGACGAGAGCAAATGCACTCCAAAACTTCGACTTCTCCCCTAAAGCTAATAACTCCCTAGTCTCTCTCTTCTGACGCGGCAGCAATGGCAGCGCGAGCAGCGAAGTAAGATTGATAATGATGACTATGCTGTGCAGGGTTGCGAACTCGCTCCGCACCAATGGAGTGTCAGTAGCAATTGATTCCTGCCCCGTGAGACTTGGAAAGAAGGAGAGGAGCTGGTAGGAAACCACCGACGAAAGCGGGGAGACAACATTTGCTGCAGTAGTAATCAATGCATATGTGATTGATTCATATCCCGGCTCCGCCACTTCGACCATGCTGGCAACTGATGCAACAAAGTTGACGGTCCACATGAATGTTGAAGTCACGTCAGTAAATATATAAAACCAAGGATTGCGCCAAACATCAAAAACGATCAGATAGTAAAGGCTATTGAAGAAGAGGATCATGAGAGACCCGCAAAGAATCATCACTCTCCAAGAGGTATTGAGCGCATATCGACGAATAAATATGAGTCCGAAGAAGAAAAGCAATTTTTCGAAGAGGACCATGATTTGAAATTGGGACGTGCGCAAATTGAGCCACACGAAGTTGGCGGAAAGTTTTGCAGCGTTCTCGACCCCGAAGGTGATGTTAGACACCATGGAGTAGAGCAGTATTTGCCAAGTAGCTCGACGTTGGACCTGCTTCCAGAACGCCTTAAGAAACCTTCCAACGAATTCGTACGGAACTTTATCTTCATTAATCGTTGCGAACAGAGGGAGACTGAGGATATTGACCGCTGCAAGCGTCATGGCGAAGATTGGAATCGAAATATCAAACGAAAAAGTGGCGTTGCGGCATTTCAGATGGCACCAGTCGTCCGGGTTCACCAGGAACATATCGTTACGGGAGGTAATATCGGGATTCATCGTACAGGGGATAGTGAGATTCGGCTCGTACCCTGGGCAATTCGTGGCAGGTCCCGAAAAACCAAGCAGTATAAACATATTGACGACGATCTGACCGAAGCTGTTGACGGTGTAGATTAGCGTCTGCATCCGACCTCGCTCCTCCAGCTTCTCTCGCTGTGCGATGAACACCATGAAACCATCGGCCGACACGTCCGCACAGACATAGGCGCAATTGGCCGCGGTCAGCAGCAGAATCAAATTCTGAGGCACGACGTTGTTTCCCTGCCTGGCCAACTCGAGGAGGGTGAGGGCACAAATAGTCCATCCAAGGCAAATGTAGGGCTTCCTCTTCCATCCGCATATGGGGAAGCAATCGGAAATGAAGCCGAACAAAATCTTCCAACTCCAACAAATTCGGACCAAACTCATAGCTGCCGTCACCAGAGACGGGCGAGATCCTTCTCTGACGACGAGTATAGGGTACAGGATGGATGTGGATCCACCGTGCAACAAGCCGACAGAGAAGTAGTTCGCAATGATCCCGATATAGCCTCTTGACCACGGATTAATGCCTGATTCGGTATCGTGGTCGACATGATCATAGATGCTGGTCCGTCTCTTGGACTTGCCGAAAGCCACATCAGTCTTGGCGGACGAGGCCATGCCGTCGCCAGTGCCTTTAGCACCCCTGGCAGGAGATATTTCCGGCAGCTCCAGCCCTGAACGCGCGCCGCCGACCAGCCCCGCAACGTCTGCCTTCTGCGAGGCAATCTCCGCAAGATTCATTTTAAGGCAACTAACTGCACAAAGCAATTGACGTTGAGAGTTGTCCTGGGTTACCGTTCACCAAAATTTACATATGCAAGCTGAGTAAGACGAAGCAGGATGAATGGAATGAGCCTATGAGGTTATCAAAGAAATATTAGATGTGGGCAATAGTCGGCATCACGGGGTCACACAGTCTAGCTTCTGCATTATAATTTTTTTATTTTCTCGTACAGTTTGTTTAGTACGTAGTATTACTACGAGCTATATCTAATACTTTTTACTCTATCTAATACTTATTGACGTAGCTACAGTAATCGCAATAAAAATATAACCACGTCTTCCCCAGCACTTTCGTCAGCCCCCCTTCGCTTAATATTTTAGTGCTTCTGCATCCCTTTCGTCAGCCCCCCTTCGCTTAATATTTTAGTGCTTCTGCATCCCTGCTTCCTGTCTGATTAGCGGATCGATTTGCGTATTATCTAGCGCTGTCTTGGCTGGTGCGTCGTCGCTCTTTCTGGTCTCTACGGGCGACAAGTCAAACGTGTAGTTGCAAATCGCGATGACAACCTGAACTCCTGCAATGACCATGATGGGAGTGAGAGGCCCAAATAGGAAGTAGTGGTCAAAAATTGAGGAGAGGAGTATGGAACCGGTCACAGCTAGTGTTTTGAGGATTGAATCGCCATGCTTGATGGAGAGGGCGACCAGCAGGCCTCCGGCCGCCCCTAGAATGGACAGCATAACCGCCGCTATGGACCATCCTCCGATGAATCCAGCCTCTCCACCCCCCTCGTACAGGATGAGTCCGAGATAAATTGGAAAGCTCCACATGGCTAGCTGGAAATTCCGTTCCCATATTGTCATCTGTTCCGCGTCTGTCTTGATCACCTTTTCGAAGTAGATACTGGCAAAGCCGCTAAGCGAAACCTCGATCATAACTGCGGTGCAACCCAGCACCTTCTGTCCCCCAACAACTGCATCTGTTTCGTCCGCGCCGTTCCATATCGGCTCGCTGAAGAGGAGGACTCCCATCATGAGGCCAATCAGGGCCCTCCACCTTGCCATTGAGTACTTGCGCCGCAGGATGATGGCCGAGAAGGTCGCAGTCGTCAGAATTTTCAGCTGCGCGAAAACGGTGAAGAGGCCGGCGCCGATATTGCGAAGGGCAACGAAGGAGAGGATGTTCATAGAGCCGTACATTATTGCTAGTAAAGCCATCTTTGAAGATCTCCGTATGACGTGCGACAGCCGGGCCGGCCTCTTATTATCTCCGGGGGCGACGGATTTGTGGATGACATACGCCGAAAATACCATCTTGATCACCTCTGCCAGTAGGAGGCACTCGTGCTGCAATTGTTGGAATGGGAAGGAAGAGGAAGATAGATGTGAGGTCGAATGAGCATGGTCGCGGTCATTATTCGTCAGCAATAATCTTGGCCGACCAACGTACTTTGCTGTAGTCCTCCTTAAGAACTCCCAGACTGTACCGCCGAAGGACCGTGAACGTGGAGTTCTGCAGACAAAGGACCATCAGGACGAGGAACTTTGTTGAGTCCATGATGGCCGTAATCCCAAACACGTTCTTCGAACCGACACTCTGCGCCGAGGTCCCGCTCAGTGAAACGGGCGGGTTATGGCTTGAGCCCTGGGGAGAGGAGGAAATTCCTGCCGGATTGGGGTTGGCGTTTGCTGCCGGATGCGCATCTTCTTGGAGCATGTGCTTTCAATTTACTCGTACTCAAAAGGGACAAGGGACTGGACAAGGGTAAGGTTAGGTAGGGTCCCTGGCAATGCGCTCTCGGTGATATTGTAATATTAGGGGTAGGTTTGCATCGCGGATGTACGATTACGACTCGTACTATCCATACAGTATTAGTATGCATATGCACATACTACTATGCATAGCTAGTATGCATAATATTATTATGTTACGCTCTCGTATGCGACTCGTATATATACAGTATGCATACTTAGTATTACGAGCTCGTACTAGCTGTATGCATACTAGCTAGTATGTATTATTTTTTAAAGTAAGCATAATATGCATAATATTTTGCATATTTTGATAGTAGTATTCACATACATGCAAGCTAGTACTCGTACTGTATGTATGATGTATACTACGATCTACTAGAGTACGTCGACCCCGTATGCATAGTTTGTATACGAGCTCGATGTATTTGTCAGGGGGCTTGATACTTTTGAATTTAGAGAAGTCTGCCTGTCATCGGAACAGAATGATGGAACAGAATAGCTACAAATTCCCTCCAACGACATTTCACGTTTAAACGACGGAATCAACCTCCCTCAGGGGGCAGATTCATTTTTCGAATCCGTCACTATTCCTTTTCGACGATTTAGAAAGGCAAGTCATTGGACGGTGCAACATATTGGCTTAGGCTTGCTTGCGTCGACGATTCCGTTCGAGGAAGGCAAATGTATTGTTCTGGTTGCTGCGAGCTCTTCCTGTTCGGCTTTGCAAGGGCGCCTTCATCGTCCACGAGGAAGGCATTGAACATTTAAAGTTTCTTATTCTAACCGCGCCATCCTCCGTCTCTGCCTGTGCATTGTGCCACTTTATCATTATCTCTAAATTGAGACAGAGACAAACATGAAGCCCACTGTCGCAGCCCTAGTTATCGCCTTGGTCGCTACGGTGGCGACAGCAAACAGTCATCGACGCCTCCGAGGTGGGGGAGACAATATTTCCGAGGACGGCGAGTTCTGGTCGCGGCAACTACAAGGCTCTGGCCGGCGAATGGAGGAGGTCCAAAATGAGGACAGAGAGTTCTGGTCGCGGCAACTACAAGGCTCTGGCCGGCGAATGGAGGAGGTCCAAAATGAGGACAGCGAGTTCTGGTCGCGGCAACTACAAGGCTCTGGCCGGCGAATGGAGGAGGTCCAAAATGAGGACGCTGCTTTTTGGGGAAGGGAACTTCAGGGCTCTGGCCGCCGCGATTAATGGAGGAGACCTCCATTGACTGCGTTCTCAGCGCCATCTGTCGTTTGCATGTGTTTATGTATATATGGAACTTTTGGATGCGGCCTCATGGCTTGGCTCCCCTAAACCTTTAAATGCAGCCTCATTACTAGTCTAGACTTCGAAGTACTTCATAGCCTATGCATAGCGCTTGATAATTGACGCCTAGTCTTTTCCCCAGAAAGCATAGCCGAAGAGTTAGGTTCAACGATCCTAAAGCCCTCTCTGCCCTACCCGAAGACATTCGACTTCTGGTGATTCATCAAGAACAGCAGATGGTGGGAGGGCGATCCGGCTGATGGAACAAATAACGAGGAGATGGAGAATGCATGCTTTATCCCATCTCCTGATCAGCGTGAAGATATGTTGCTCGCCGCTGGCACATTTCCATGCGTGAGGCTGCTTCATAGATGCTGTCGGCCAGGGAGGGATCGCCTCTTCCTTACGTACATTGTACGTCCAATCAAGCTCCTCTGCTCTTGTTACAGGGTTGAAGAAAAGAGGCACTGCACCATAGTCGACGGAGCATTGGCGGAGTCTACTTTCGTTGTGATGACCCATGACGTGCCCATGACGTGCCCATGACGTGCCTTGTATTGTAAGGTCATTTGTTTTAGCCTTATTATTAGAGCATTCCCGCGAATGAAACACGTCATACTACTAGCTAGTACTAGAGTAGTAAAACCATCCGCGCGCGTTGCAAGCGTGAATGACAAGGAGAATGGAGGACCGAGGACGAGCTGCGCAATCTTATGTCGCGTGACTCCCCTTTACTTCCCGTTCCTTCCCAAGTTACTGGAGTACCTTCTTGCCAAGTTTGAAGTTGCAGCAGCGCTACCAACATATATTGATTATGATAACGAGCACATAAATTAAAGCAGCGGGAATTTAGCAAGTGTTACTCTATCACAATACGAGTACGTCATGTAATGCTCGCTAGCGCAAGGAAATCGAGGGCGCATTCATTCTCTGATCCCGGTCCAGGACCTGGAGGGCGGCACCGAGCACATTTTTCGTTGCAAATTTTACCTCTAAATCGGAGTAGTTCATCGCCGACGCCGACGCAACCGATTTTTGTCTCAGGACCGACATGCGCGCGGACCTGGCGAGCATCTCGTATCTGCGGCGCAATCGAAGGGCGACAATATTCTTCTCGACCAGAACAGATTGGGCCGTCCTGACCGATGGATTTCTGAGGATAGACGTCGGGGAGGAAGCCACGTCCGCCGGTGAGACGGAGCGAGGATTCGGGGAAGACCTGGTCCGCTTGATCTTTCTGCACTTGGAGAGGTCATTGGGATCGAACAGTCCGGAGGGGTGCATGAAGGTCAGATCATGACTGTCCCGTGCGGGAAGGCGGACGAAGCCCCACTCGTGGGTCTTGCGAAGGAAGGTATCGAACTTGACAAGATGGAAGTGCTGTACCATGATACCGTTGGGCTTGGCAAACAGAGAGTGGCTGTGAATCATGAAGGTACTGCGGTCGGGGCTCAGCGAGAGAATGTCATCGGTGCTCTCATCGAGCAGCAGCGACATGAGTACGACCGGGAATAGATGTGATGCCGGGCGGCGGTAGTACCTTGGGGACGGGACGGCGATGGATGCGGCGGGGGGGGGCTGCTCCGCGTCCTTCGCACTGTGGGAGGAGATGGACTCGGTCGATGATGTCGTGGAGGACGAGTCATCGTCAGTGACGCTCGGAATTTCTACGGGCGCCAGTCTGGAAGCGGCATCGACGAGGGCGAGGAGGCTGGAAGCTGCCGAAGCATCGCTTGGCGTCACCGCCAGGGCCTTTGGAGGAGAGCTGGTCATGATGCTCATGATGCTAATGAGTTGGTGTGGGGAGGGATACCTTTTGCCTTGGTCAAGGGAGAGAATTGGGAATTGTGTTGGTTGTGAATCACTTTCTTCAATTTTTGGGTGCACTTGCTACGTTTACGGACTTGTCTTGTATGTGTGTACATGGGTTGGGTCTTTTGTTCTGGTCTGTTCAGTCTTTCAGAGAGACATCCTGTATGCTGGGTAATACGACCCATGCCCGGAGCGAGACCGTACTAGATAGTACGGAACACGCTATAGACTAGGTTAGGGGGACCCAACCCTACCTAGTAGCTACATACTATCTAGCTACTAACCAGTAGCAATTTACTATCGAGAAAATAGCGATCATGACCTAACCTTACTAATTAAAGAAAGTCCGAATGAAGCAATGAGAATAAATGACCGATCATTAGTATGAGTAAGAATGTACCTACTATGCCTAGTATCCATGGTAGGTAGAGTACATCCCGTGAGGTTCCACGTTGAGACGGCAGCATTTCACGATTACGACCCGGGGATATTGGCGTTGAAATGACTTTTTTCACGTGACCCAATTCAGAAGAGAAATTGCTTCCAAAGCCTGTCTTGGCTTCCTTTTTTGGCCTTCGAGAAGACCAGAAGATAAACGAGGAATTCCGTCGAACACGGGGCTTTCACACCTCCAGTCCCACTAAAACGTACGGAAGGGGGAGAACTTGGTTCCTGGGCTGGGCGGCTTCTCTTCTGCCATTAATCAGCCCTCCAATTCAATTCCTTCGCTTGTATGCCTGCCGCCTGCCAGAGCACGCATGCGGCAGACATATGCAAGTCGTAGATACTAAGCGTGCATGTAGTAATTATTAGTAAATACGCGTAGCAGATGAAATGCGTAAATCCAATGATCGCCACGGGACGCTCTATGAAGCGACCCGCCCCTGGAGAGAAGAGCGTCCCGCTCCGGCAAGGACGCCGGCAAAAAGAAGAAGGCGCGCCAGCCGCGGCCGAGACACCAGCTTTGGTTTTACACCGAAGAGGCCCAGCGCGACTTCGTCTGCGCGGTGCTGGAAATCGGGATGCGCAATGCTCCCCCCCCGGTCCTCCTGCTGAATTGCATGGTGGGCAACTATGGGGAGGATGAGGTTACCTCGGACCGGATCTGGAGTTACTTGCGCGAGTTCGATCGGTCCGTGAGGGCGATCAAGGCGAGAGGAAGCCGTCCTGCAGAAAATACGACCGGTCCCCGAGGGGGCGGTAAATCGAAAGGAGGTACAAATCGCTAAATAATTATAGTTACTGGCCCGTCCATGCCCGGGATGTAGCTCGCCTTCCCTTCTTCTATTTCTCCTACATGCTCTGTCAATAACACTCTCGTAATATTGAGCAACTAGGCGCTCAGGTAGACACGTTCCTGGGAGGGAAGCAGGTCCATCTGCAGGAAAGAGGCGACGTCGAGGAGGCAGTCCGCCGCGGCCTCAGCCTCCGCCCTAGGCAAAGCCGTCGCCGAATCGAACCCAGCCCTCAGCTCGAGGGGGTCCGCGACGACGGCGATGGGGGCACCGGACGAGATGGCCGTCGCGGCCACCGACAGGGCCAAGCTGCGGCATTCCTGGGTCCCGTAGAAGGACGAGAGCGCAGCCTCGCGCGCGGCCCTCACGTTCTTGGACGACAGGTAGGACGCATGCACGAAGGCGGCGCGGTCGGAGACCAGGCTGTACGCCCCTTCCCCGTTTGCCACGCTCTCGAGGGCCAGTGGGGCGGACGACCTTTCTCCGCCCAAACTGCCGGGAACGAGATCGTACGTGTCGAACCCTACCATGCGATCGGGGTTGCGGATCCAGACCGAGAAGGCTGCAGGAGAGAACAAACAAAGGCGTGCGCGGGCATGAGGTTGGGTGAGCGTCGGACATCGTAGTCATGCCACACAGTGAAAGCGAATCATTAGCCGAAGAAGGAGAAAGGAGAAAACAAGCGGTAAATTATCGCACTCACCCCTATCGAGCTCTTCACACGTCAGGGCTAGGTCGTCGCCGAGGAGGAGGACGGCGTCGGTAGTCGGCCTGCCGGCGGTTCCGGCCGCCCTCCACGAGGAGGTGGAGGACCAATCGCCGTCGCCTTCCCGTCCCACCCGGACCTCGGCGCCCCGGGGGCAGGCCGCCAGCCTCGCCACGGCCGCATCGGTCAGATCGGCCCTGCCCGGTGTGGGCAGGATCCGGGCCGAGTACGTCGGGGGCGGCGCCGCCGTCCCCCGGCCGTCGAAGCCGGCCGCCGCCTTCATCGCTCCCGCCATCGCCGTCCGTTCCTCCCGGAGCTCCTCCGCGTATTGGGACCCCGAACCGGAAACTGGACCCGCGACCCCGAACATGCGCGCGGCAGCAGGGGGCGCAGACGCAGGCGGGCGGAAGGGCAGGAGGAGAGCGGACCCTCCCGCCGCCGTCCGCACCCGCGTCACGGTCGCGCTGCCCCCCCTCAGCCTGGGGGGCGGGCGAGGCGCGGCGGGGCTCTGGCTGTACGGTCCCCGTCCGGCCGCCGCCGAAGCAGCCTTGGCACTTCCCGCCGGCAGGTAAAGGTCGGCCAGGAGGAGGTGGGCCCGAAGGAGGTTGGCAGCCCCGCCCGCCGCGCCCAGGACGAGGATGGCGCGGAGGATCCGGGCCACCGAGAGGGACCCCGCCCCCCTCGCCGGGGGATGCAGGTCGAAGCCGGGCGCCCTCCTCAATTTACTGGGCGTGGCGGAGGTGGTTGGGGTCAGGATCGGGGCGCAGTCCCCGTCCCCGTCCCCGACGTAGCCGTAAACGTGACGGGCGGGGCTCCGGCGGCGCAGATCTCGCAACCCCGCCTCCCGGTCGCCGCCGCCGGCGTCCACATTCTCATCCATGTCCACCTGCATGTCCATCCGCGGTCGCCAAACTTCCTCGGCAGCGGCGCGGGCCGCCCCCTCGCTTCCGCTGCTCAGGTAGGGATCCTCCACGTCCAGGACGGTGCCGCCCAGGGTCCTCCCGTCCGTTTCGTAGTAGTACCTTTGCCTGGTCGGAGTCGCCTGGTCGAAGGACCAGGCCTGCCTGAGGGGCGGGACGGGCCCACGGGCCGCGGGGTGGGCCCGGCGGCGGAACTCGACCGCGTGGCGCGGGGGGGACGGGGAGACGGCCTTGGCCCTGGTTCGGGCAGGCGACCGCGCCGCCGCCGGCCTTGCCGGGGTGGCGGCGGCGGGATGGGCCGCGAACGAGGACGGGAGGGGCAAGGCTGCTGCACCGTCGAGTGATCCCGATCCCGATCCCGATCCCGATCCCGATCCCGCCGACAGCGAGGCGGCGCCGTCGTCAGTGTAGGCGTAAATGTCGTCCGCGTAGGCGAAGCCAATGGAGTCCTGGGCGGGGCTGGAGCTGGCCGAGGACCGGCCGCTGCCGCTGTTGGCGCTTCCGCCCCTCCGGAGGAGCCGGGACCGGTCAGGCGTGGTGGCAGGCGACCCCGACGACGTCGACCACTCCGACGACTGCGAGTATTCCTCGGTGAGGGAGGTGTCGGTGAGCTGCGCCGCGGCGACCTCAGCGGCGTCGAGGCGGGCCAAAAGGCGCTTCTGCGCCGCGGGGCTGGGCGCCGTCCCGCCCTCCTTCTCCGCCTGCGGGGAGGACGCCGGGGCCGGGGCCGGCGGAGTGGCCGATGCCTGCGATGACGCGGCCTGCGAAATGACCGACGCCGATGCCGATGCCGGCGGCGACGCGGCCGGCGACCTCGCAGACCGCAGATGGTAGATGTTCGAGGACATCTGCATCTGCAGGTGGGCGATCCCCTCGCTGGTCAGGTCGCTCATGTCACCGAGGGAGTCGGAGCGCTGGTGCGTGGGCGGCGGCGACTGCGACGATGACGCCTGCGGCCGCTGCCGGCGCCGGCGCCTGCTTTGCTGTTGCTGTTGCTGCGGACCGACGGCTCCGGCTACGATCTGCTCCGCCTCCGCCTCCGCCTCCGCCTCCTCGTCCGACGTCCTCGTCCAGCCGCGCATGAACATCATGGGGGGGAGCGGCGGCGGCAAGGGAGCTAGCTTCTCGGGGGTATATTAATCGGCGCCGGCTCCGAAGGCAGGGTGGGACGGGGACCAGGCCAGGTCCACGGGTCGAGCGCGGGATCCGGGAGCCGGGAGCGGGTGCTGGACTTCCTCCCCTCTCCTCTACCCTTTACTTTGCTTCCGTCCCCGCTCCGGGAATTCCCAGGACCAAAGAAAAGCGGGCAGCGCAGCACAAGAGGTATCCGCGGAGGATTGGTCGCGGCTGAGGGCGGCCTGCGGAAATGGGAAAGCGGACGTTGACCCTCCCCCTGCTGAAGCGGGTCTCGGTGTCTCTCTATCTCTCTCACTCTATGTATGTATTTGGGATCCCGGCCGGGACTTCCACTCACGGGGTTGTCGTGTCCGGGGCAAGGTGCACTAATAATAAAAACGCACAAAAACATTAACGACCGAAAGTGCTCGCTGGCTAGTTGGAGTAAAACAGGTCACAAGAATCATAATAATAGAATAGACAAAGGAGCGAAAAATTTGGGGTGATGGATACCAGAGCATGCGTGGATCGGCTACCCAATGGAACCGTTTTCAATCGCATACTTAAGCCAAGAATAGAAGTTGGGCGCGCATTTGGCCAGCCCCCCTCCGATCATGGCCACCGCTCTTTTAAGATGTACTCTACGAGCGTAGTACAAGTATTATAT
>Ga0099799_10087_pt1 | contig 21461 bp, 19 predicted proteins | sample Uncmet6_SortLC_1_FD_89033 | JGI IMG/M metagenome (GOLD analysis project Ga0099799, IMG submission 89033) | Marine eukaryotic communities from CALCOFI LINE 67, Pacific Ocean - CN11_C50_N6_SortLC_1 | ecosystem: Environmental > Aquatic > Marine > Oceanic | place: Pacific Ocean: Monterey Bay...
CTTGCCCATCTCGGGGTCCCAATAAGTCGCACGGCGGACACACAGTGAAGATGTCTGGCCAGACATGTCATCGCCATATCGTGACGACGCGATAGAGTACAGGCGCACGGTGTGCGGTTTACCATTTTTGGGATTTGTGCCAGGAGGAAGAACACCATAAGACTGGCCCTCCCAGTACGGCATTTCTCCCTTGTGATCAAATATAATATGACACCTGATGCGTAAATAACCAAACTAACCAATGATTTACGCGGACGCTGTGTTGAACGTTTCGCCAGTCGCCTCGGGACCCACAATTCGCTTGCAGGAAACAACCTTTGCCGTGTATGGCGCCTTATTTTTCCAGGTATTAACAGGAACAGTAGATTGGTCCCAATAGGGCGAGGCTTCGAGGAAGTCCTGCTTCTTGCCGGTAGGCGACTCCGTCAAGATCTGGCTCTTAGTGGAGACCGCTGTACCGCCAATATTACCACTGGCTGTCGGATTCATGTAATCCATGGAGATTCGTGCTGGCGCGGCTCGACGCGTCCGAGTCGGCAATAGGGCACACACATTGGTCAGCAGAGCTAAGGCCACAAGCATCTCGCCCATCGCCACTTTGATGACGTACATCAATCCCTTAGTTAGTGTACCACGTCGAACTTCGCGACCCGATCCACCACCTACGGCTATACGAGCATCTCTATACGGTTCGTGTGAGCGGCTCCTTCACTGGAAGCGACCGGCAGCACAAACTCCCGGACGACTCGGACTCGGCTCCGAGCGCCGCGCGCAGCGAACGCGGAGTTTTGTTGCGCGCAGCGACAAACGCGGAGCTTTGTTGCGTGGCAATTCATGTGCTCACTGCGACTCTGACGGCTCGTAGCATCGCTTCCAGACCCACGAGCAGGCGGAATGTGTTCCCACGCCAGCGACCGATTGGGCGAAACAGCTCGCTTTTACCCATTGTACTTGCCGCTTCCCTAGCTCTCCCGCGGGCGGAGGAAACTTCCCGTAGTACCGGGACGCACACCTACGAGCTTCTTGTGTAGGCCTAGTCGCGGGCGGTGCAAAACCGGACACCTTTATCAAATAACACCGAACAGTTAAATCCCATGAGAATTGTAGACGAAGCTTTGAGACCATGGCCCAGATGACGTTACCCCAGGTTTATTGCTACCCACGCCGATGCTGAAAATAACAAGTAAAGCTTAGGCGTCTCACGCTCCATGGCCGTGCGAATCAGCGGCGTATTCACTGGAGCGGCTGATTGGCCGTGGTGCTTTCGCGAAAGTGTACTTGGCAACATGTCCATCTATGAAACATAGCACTATCAAAAGCGTTGCTCTTAAAATAATGGATCTAGAGCAAGTCACTGCAGATATCGCAGAGGTCTCTAAGGAAGTCCAAATGATGCGGATGTGCTGTCATGCAAATATCCTACGCTGTCATGCCTCTTTTATGAGCAATAGTAGCTTGTATCTGGTGATGCCATTAATGGAGAAAGGTTCCTGTGTGCACGTAATGCACTCGGCGAAACAGCGCGGCCTTGGTGAGGGTATGGCAGAAGAGTGGCTTGGCTATGTCCTGCTTGAAGTACTTCATGGACTTGAATACCTCCATGAAAATGGGCACATTCATCGCGATGTAAAAGCAGGCAATGTTCTTTTAGATCGACCGGGAAATGTTGCTCTTGCAGACTTCGGTGTGTCATCGTGGCTTATACAGGCTGGCTTGCGTCATCGTACTGCAAAAACATTTGTTGGCACACCGTAGCTTGCAGCGCATGGCTCTCAATTGTTATTTGCAATTTTCTATTATCTATTTTTAGATGCTGGATGGCCCCAGAGGTCATGGAGCAGGTAGATGGTTACGACTACAAAGCGGACATATGGAGCTTTGGAATTACTGCCCTCGAGCTAGCCAAAGGGTTTGCGCCGTATGCGTTTCACCCTCCAATGAAAGTTTTGTTGCTTACAATACAAGGGGAGCCGCCTTCACTGAGAAGCTACACCACGGAAAAATCTTGTACTGGTGCGTAAATTGTATTTGATATCTCTATCATTGCAGGTTCTAGGTGAGTCATTCTCGCGGTCATTCAAGGAGATGGTTCGTATGTGCCTTCAAAAGGAAGCACGAAAACGACCAACCGTGCACACACTTCTCAATTGCAAGTTTTTCAAAACAAAATGGCCTGTCACTCCACTTGTTGAAGGGCTATTGAATCTCGTAGGCAACATATCTGCACTTCCATCGTACTTGTTAAAGGCACGGTTTAATGTCCACTATGTAGGTTATTGATGAAGCATTCCTACCAATTGATGACCATCCGAGCAATAGGCCTTTTGAAGATAGAATGAGGCCACCTGATCTTCATAGCGTGCTATTTTAGAGTCATCTCTTGCTTTGTCACCCGAAGAACTGTAGGGTGCCGGGTCACATCTGCATGCCCGTCCACCGCGAGCTTTGATTCGTGAAAAGCAACATGAGAAAACCAGAGAATGTGTGCCTTTGCAAGACAGTAAAAAGAGTTCAGCGATGGGCGCCGTTGCAACACATGACTGTACGACCTGTACTCACATCAGAATACTCTGTAGGTCTCGATGAGCCGACATAGCGAAAGCGGCGAATTTGCGAAAGGAACTACGTGGACTTTTGATGATGGTCAATCAAGCTGCGTATAGTTTCTGCTTAGCTTTACTTATCTAGGCCACGAAGTTGTGTTGAAGTCAGAGTCTTACATTCGCCGTGAACTTGATGCAAGATGTGCCCAAGATGACCAAGAGTGCAATGCCATTTTTGATGACTTGGAGGATCTGATGAATCAGCGTGGTGGAGAGTGGGACTTTAAGAAAAACCAAGATGTGCATACATAAAGTTTGCACTCATCCACCCGCTGAGGCTTGTAACACAGCATGTCATGGGTTTTTGCTCGAAGTTTTGTTCAATGCTGGGTGTCAAAGAGCGCCCTGGGCCAGGTTAGAGCAATCAGTAGTCGTGCGGGCTTCCACAACGTCTAGAGTCCGATAGGACCACTAATTTGTGGACCGAGATCTGCGGAGGGTTGGTGCCTTTTAAGGGAGCTGGCAGATAAGAGGTAGCGGCTTTTTTTCTTCTCCGCCAGCCAGGGTGGGAATTTAAGCAAAGACAAGTTCTTTGTCCTTTTGAATTTAACTTGGATGTTTACTTCAAGTTGCAGTTCAAGAAAAAAACACAAAGCAACGGCAAGGAGATTTATTATGCTGGTCCTGGAGCTCCAGGTTTTGAAAGAAGGCAAGTCTGAGCTCGATCCCCTCCCTCCTGTGAGCGCTGGCTGGCGGTTCAGGGTCATAAGCAGAGGCTCCAATTACACTATCAGTAACCACTATCAGTAACTATACGGATACGACACCAGCCTTAGCCCAATGGCCTGCGCCTAGACCCAATGGCCATCAGTTCAAGTTATCTTGGCCGGATCGTCGGGTTATCGAAGTGTCGCGATCTATCGAAGTGTCGCGGGGTGTGACGAGCGCAGATGCCACCGCAGCGAGCAGACACCGCCACTGGCAAAGTGCACTGCCAGTGTGGCCCGGGCAGTGGGTGAATATCGTAAAATGTCTGCGGGCAGCGTGTAATAGTTTTTCATGCGCATGTAGCCTCAAGATTCGTAGAAAACTCCATCGCCGCGAACTTGAAGCGCCGGAACATCGAATGATCGGTTCAAGTTTCTCGCGACGCTATGGTACTGTACTAGCCTCCAGGCCCCCTTAGGCTTCGACAGACCACAAAGCGAATTTGGCTGTTGTTTCCGGTCCCCAATAAGTTAATCCACCCTCCTCCGGCTTTCCTGTCCGAGAGGTATTCACATCGATGGCGGTAATCCGGGGGCCCGGGCTCTTAGTAGGTGTCGCCCCAGAGGCTGGTTTTGGCCTTTGTGCTACAACCGAGCGAAGGATAAGTTCCCAGTTTATTAGATTGTTGGCTTTTCGCCAGATACTAGAAACTAGGAGTCAGCCCAAGAAACACTACGACCTTCCTTGCGCAGGCTTTACTGCTAGAGACCCGATCCGTGTTACACGAACCTCAAGTCATTGCAATGAAGGTGGCATCCGTTCGATTTTGCTTCCCATATTATAATATAGGTCACCGTCGCGCTCGCGCTAACCGCACACGCGACGCTCGCGTATGTAGCTCCGACTTCCAAGAAGGAGGCTAAGTTTGCGGCCACAAAGGAGGACATGGCTGCACTTGCAGAAGCCAATCCAGACTTCCTTGGCCAGTCACTCGGTCTCTGGGATCCACTTGGTTAGTCTCCCAAGCATATCACGCATCTATTTTTTTTGTAGGATGCCTCAACCTTGACTTCTGGACTCTTGGCAATGAAGCGACGATTGGCTATTTGCGACATGCAGAGATCAAACACGGCCGTGTGGCGATGGCAGCTTTCCTTGGCTATCTAGCGCAGTCGACTCCAGTGGTCTCCGGCCCGCATGCGAAGCTGCCCTACTCGGGTTATGAACCTGGCCTAACCCCTCCGGAACAATGGGATGCAATCCCGCTTGCTGGTAAGATTCAGATATTCGGCATCATCGGTATGCTGGAGTCCTACGGCGAGATTCTTCCGCAGCATTATTGCAACGGTGGATTGCCTGGGTATTACCCTCCAATCAAGGGCAACCGTTTTGAGCTTATTTTCAACCTCTACGACCCTTTCAATTGGTTCGATGAGAACAAAGACAAGATCCGTGGGCGTCAGGTCGAGATCAATAATGGTCGCCTCGCCATGCTTGGTATTTTTAGCATCATTTCAGAGTCCAAGGTCCCAGGGTCGGTACCGCTTATCACTGGGCTGATCCCGGAGTACAAGGGAGATTACATGGTCTTTTCCAGCGTGATAGATATCAAATTCGTTACTCGAGGCGACAATCTTTCATTTAGGTTCCTTTTGAAGCCGACTTCTCTATTTTCTCATAGAAATACCCGCACAACTAGCAGGCTTGGGCTTGATGCCCCACGCGCGCAACTATTAGAGGATTACCTAGGGGATTGGAGTGGGTAAGTCCACCTGGGTATTAACTTTCAACCGTGACTTCAAGTTCGTTCAAAGTCTCTGGAAGCATTGGTAAGGGCCGCGGCGGCGGTAGCCAGAAACTCCCCGGCCCTGGTGCGATAAATAGGGCGAAATACCCCCCCCCTGTCCTATACCCTTCCTATACACTTACATCACCCTTCAACACGCAACGCGTAATAAACACAGTTAAACATAGTGTATTTTAAGGTAGCTCCGCGGCAGACTATCTCAGCCGCCGTACTCCCAAAGGTGCGTACTCCTTTGGTCTTGCATTATTCGCACCTGGGAGCCCTCTATAGGTATGGAGCGCTAGGAGATAGGTATGAGTTGTGGAATCAGGGTATGGTTCACTGGCTAGGGAATTCTCTATCGGTATGGATCCCCTAGGCGGCGAATCCCTTGACTAGCCTGACTTACTAGTATTCTTCGCACTACATTTAAGTTAATATTAGATAATTCTCCTAGGGACTTTCTAGTCCCGTCATACGATATCAGAAGGCAGTGAAGGCTGGCTCGGGCTGTCTTTCATGAGCATTCACTGATGCAGCAACCCAGGTTGCCCGAACAAAGTAAGGACTATTCGTATGTTGAGCAGACTGTTCTTTCTCTTGGCTTGTCAAGGTTACCCCCGGCGCTACAATGATATGGGTCACCGCAGCTGTGAGTACCGGTATCCGCGTACCTTGACCCCGGCTCAGAAGAACATCCATTTGGGAGATATCATAGATTGCGGCATCAGCACTAGATGCAACAACAAAAGCGACTACACTGTCAAAAACACCACTATCGTGTGCATTGATGGATGCACGATGGACCTCAGCGACTTCGTCCTCAAACAAACAACGCCGGGTATCACGCTTTCGCTTTTTTTGTCCCGCATCTTGCCCAACAAGCCTGTAATCACCAGCATCCCGTCGGCAGCCCTGTGCATGGCTATCATGGAGCCATTGCTGGGAGACACAAGGAATGCCCCAGGCCAGCGCAGATTTGTATTTGGCACCTACAGCGTGGCGCAAGATAAGCACGTCAGTAGTGTCTGCGTTGAGAGAAGGCGAATAGGTACCACCCATAGAGATGATTACATCACGAAGTTTATCACGTGTTATCGTATCAAAACCCGAAATCGAAATTTTAAACCCTGCTAGAGCTGGGGTTAAAAATTTGCCCTCATCTAGCCTTGTGATGCTTGCATAGCAAAGACGTACATACTCGGGCTTCACCACTTGAACTCTACCCAATAGGGGTGGGCGCATACTAGCTTCGTACTTAGCTCCTTTTGCAATGAGGCAAATCAGATGTGTCGTGGCGCGCGTTAGATTATTGTCTACCTCCGCTCCCATCCTCAAAGCCAACCGGCACAAATATGCGCGTTCCTTGGCCGCTACACCCGTGTGACACAAGACGACAGAGGTCATCAAGGAGGATAATCGCGAGCCGGCAGTCTCTCCGTTTATATTCATTCCTAAAGCTTCCGCAGTACAGATCGCCCAAACTGCTGCTCTCCGAGAGGCCAAAGCGCCGTGCGACCGCGAACATAAATCTATTCGCGAGAGGCTGCAGGCACCTTGGCACTCGGGCCAGGTTGCCTCTCTGATGGGTTGTGTATGGAAATAGCTGTAGTCAATTCGGGTTGCGGGGGCGCGCGCCTAGAGGGGTGACGGGGGAGCTGTCCCCCGCGAGCGTGGACGTAAGCTTGCTGCCGGTCGTAGAAGCGTGCGTCGTCGTCGCCGTGCCCGGGCGCGTTGGTGAAGTCCGGGTTCCCGCCGACGAGCCGGAGGCCGTCGATCTTGATCCGGGCGTACTCGCGCGCTGTCTTGATGCCCCAGCGTTATGTTTCCGGATGACTAAACGACCACCATTCGGGTTCCCATGCCCATGAATCTGCATGAACACGCTGAAAGTTGTGTCAACGCCTCTGATTCTTGGAGCTTTGTGTCGGCTCGGAACAATTGTGACGTCTCGGCCGGAGAGCCGTGCGCTGGCGGGGGGAACCAGTCCCGGAAACTGCCTTTTTGCTTTATTCTTTTGCCAGTGTTCGGGTTTTAATTGCCTCAGCCCGTTCGATGTTGGAAGTTTCAGGATTCGGAGTCCGACTGAAATCCACAACCCCTGCAACGCCCCCTCGGATTAATATCTTAGCACCATGCTCTGTTCCGCGGGTGTCGAGCAGTCCCATGGGAGGAGCCTCCGAGGAGGCCTATTTAGCACTCCTAACGGAGTGCTCCCCGTCGGACACATAGGCCGGTGTTGTGGTTGTAGCTCCCGCTACCCGCACCAGCTTGACTTTTGGCCTCGTCGTAGAAGAGGAGCCAGTAGCCAGTTCCACATCCTGACGGGGGACCGTCGGGGGTCGCCCCCAAAAAGGGGGGGGCGTGCGTGTCCCTGCGACTCAGCGTTTGCGCCCTGCTAGACTCCTAGTCCAGCCGGACGGTTGGGTCCGGGGGGAGCGGGAGGGGTACAGGGGACCCCGCAACGTAGATCGCGACGTAATAGCCTTGAGCCTGACCATGGTATTTTCGAGGCCGCCTCCGAAGCGATGGTAGGTGGTAGTTGCAGTGGGGGGAGGACTTTGCCAGGGGGCTTAGCCTGAGTAGGGGGGTCGACTGCCATGTGTTCCAGTGACGGTGAATCCAGTCCGTAAGTTAGTCCTGTCAGCGCGCCCCTGATTGCGGCACACTCGTCGAGTCGACGTAACGTTACCCGCGGGACTTGCATGCCACAGGCAAGGGGGGGAATGGAGCTGATGGGAATTTTTAAATCGAGATTTCGTCCATGTGGTAGCCCGAGTACCATGGTACTTGGGGGTGGTCCCCCTGGCCACCTCCTGACTGGACTTAGGCCATATCCAAAACAGCCGGGGGCTCACCAGAATCGAGCTCCGGTTAACCGGATTGCTTGTGCAAGAGACGCCTATGTTTTGAGCTGGGACCCGCACCGAGGGTTTTGAGCTAGAGCCCCAAGACAAGAGACCGCACCAAGGGCATCCGCCTCGTACAAGCTCGTAAACAGCCTTCAATTTTTCTTTTTGCCTTGGGGCTCTAGTCCGCGCCGGATGCAGCGCCACCTGCTCGCACACGGAGCGCCGGTTCACACCCTTGTGACTATTTCTTGACTTTACTACGTAAGCAGCCCACAGGTCTCTTTCACGAGTTCCTCGTTAGGTAAGGCGGCCGCAGGAGCTCTACCCACGAGGTCCAATGACCGCTAGAGTGCGTCAGTTTGGTGCGTCGCCCCGACTACAAGTACAACTTGACTTCAGTGACTACATGTTAGCATCGTGCTACATGTTCTTCAGTTCCACCACGCCAAAACCCTCATGGGAGTGCTAATGCTTGATGTGTTAGAATCCTCGTTCTGTCCGCCCCGCAGGGTGCGAGGTCCAGCAGAAACATTCTCGAAGACAAAGGACTTTTTACTCAAAAGTTTGAGATTAAGGTCTTTCATTAGCTTCGACAGATAGTGACACTCAGCAGTGACAGTCCCAAGGCGTTGTTCACACTGCTGCTCAAGTTGAGAGATGCGCTCGTCTCGGAGGGCTATCATTTTGTTCGCCTCGCCCAGGTTGAGTTCGAGGGCGGCATATTTGCGCAGGAGTTGGCGATGTACTGCTACGAGCTGCTCGAGGCGTTGTTGCAAAGATCGCATGTGTTGCTGCTCATTGATAGATTTTCTCTCAACAAAAGAACGATTCATCTCTCTTTCTAATCTGTCTATCGTGTCACACTTCAACCTCAAATCAGCAACTAGTGCTGGGCGCTGGTCACTAACATAAACTGCAAGTGATTTTGGATCTTCTATAGACAGAGATAGACTTGGCGCTTTGGGAGAGGCTCCGGTGCTACTAAAGCAGTGTGGTGTTGTGATACCTGAGGCAGTGTCCTCAGAGACACACTGAGATACCACGGCGGTGTCTGCAGCTTCTTTGCGCAGACGTGCGTCACCTGCGCCCACTCTTTCCAGCCGAAGCTCCAGTTCCGTTATTCTAAACTGGGCCTTTTGCTGGATCTGTCTGTTTGCTTTTTGAAGTATCTCATTTTTTGAAATAAGGTCCGACTGGTCACGGACAGTATCACCCATTTTAGTTTCGACCTTTATCATGAGCTCTCCTGCCTCGAGCAATAGCCGTTCCTTCTCATGCAAGAGGGTGGTTAGGTCCAATACCTCTTTACTACAGCGCCTCGACTCCGCCCTCTCTTCGGAAAGCTCTTCGTTGAGAGTAGAAATCTTCTGTTGAAGATCTAGAATTGTTGCTGTGGGACCAGCATCATTGTATCTACAACCGGCAGTGTCGAAAACTTTAGACTTGTCGCCTTTAGCAGGTACCCGCAATTCTAACGCCGTGATATAGGTAGACTGCATGTCTATTGCAGCCTCTGCCTTGTTCAGTAGGGCAGTTAGTTCCTCAAAGGACTTGCGTTCGTTAATTTTGGGTTTATTTTTTACGGCTTTGGCACGCTGGCCGAACTTCATCGTCGACAATGTCTCGGAATAATTTTCTGTAGACCCAGAGACAGCCACAATCAGGGCAGTTTTTGCGTTACCGCCAAGGGAGTCTTGGAGCATTCGAGTGAGCTTCGAATTGCGGTAGGGGATATGAGCTTTCTTTTCATCTGTCAGAGCATATATTACCTGTCCAAGTGCAGATAAAGACTTGTTAATCACCTTGGCCTCCTCGAGCTGTTGTCCTGCAGCGTGGGTTTTGCGCACCATCTCCGAACCAGCAAGATCAACAAGCACCAGTTTACCGACGCGTTTTGTCTCCGTCTCTATGTTTCTTTGCATTACAGTAATGCTGAGGACACTGTGAGATCTGGAGGACCCCTCATTCATCCCCGTCGCTGCTGTTGCTCGCGACTTGTGCCCGCTTGTCAAGCATCTGAGGAGTTCTTCTTCATTTGTTACGAACGACTCAGTACACCCAGCTACATGGACACCTAGATTTGGATCTTGCCGGATCTGTAGGTTAGTCCTTTTCTGTCCAAACACATCAAGTAGATCACGAATCCTCTCCATATATATTTCCACAAAACTTACTTTGATTGCGAACTCGATCTGTGATGGCGCCTCTGAGCATGCGCGAAACAATGCTTCAGCTGATCGCGGAACAATTCCCCGCTTAATTGGGTCAAATACATCAGCACCTTCCATTGTGTGTGTTTTCCCAGATGCGGTCTGACCATATGCAAAGATTGTCGCATTATATCCACCAAGCACATCTTGTACGCTTTCCGCCACCTTCACACCTTCAAATATGTCCATTTGGGTAGAATAAAAATCAAAAACACGATCAAATGTAAAATTGCATTGTTCACATCCGTGATTCAGCGTCACAGTTTTAGAACCGGCTGCCAGCACTACCTTATCATCATCGCCATCTTTTGGCGGACGAATCCGACAGAATACCGAGACCGCATCCATCCGCGTTTTTAATGTCCAAAGTCGGGGCTTACCCAAAGGCAGCCGGATAATGCTACCGCAGCATGCTCGGCCGTTCCTTGGTTTCTAATCTGCCGCCGAAACAGCTAGCCGGTGTTGTCTTTGAGGAAGTGTATTTCACTATCGTCGGTAGACGTGGTACATGCAGGTACCGCACCTCGGGGCGCCCGGTACGGCGCCACGGTACCGTGGTACCGCTTGACCTCGGTACCGTGGTACCGGTAGCTACGGTACCGTACCGTGGTAGGTGCGGTACCTACGGTACCACGGTACCGTGGTGCCAGTAGCTGGGAATTTATTCTTTGCTCAGTTGTCGCTCACCGGGCCAAGGTCTCATGCTGGAGACCGGTTCAAGTTAATTCTTTGGAGCCTGCCAGTGAGCAACTTGAACATCATGATTCCCGGGCCGAGTCTGCCTTACCGTGACCTTCCTTTAGCTCTAATTAGAACAGGGGAGGGAGGAAACCAGCTACTACTAAGAATTTACTACTACTACTAGTAGTAGCAGGCCTGAGCCCCCCCCACCGCCCCTCGTAGCGCGTCTGCTAAGCCAAGAGCTCATAGTGCTCATAGAGTTGCACCTCCGCCCGGCACATAAGGCTTACCGTAGATATTGTATTTGCCCATTTTTCGAGGGCCTGCCAACTGTCCTGAAAGCCCACCTTAGCTGCGCTTTCATTATTGCCGAGGCAGGCGACGGTCAGCTCATCGCATCTAAGCACAGCAGCGTTGTCACATGTTCTTATCAGAATAGCACCAAGAATGGCAATTTGAGCTCCCTCTTCTACGCCAGCTAGATCTTTTGGATGATGGAGTTTAAAATCGGACCTCACTGTCACGTATATGATGTTTGGGGATTTGTCACAGAGAACAATAGTGGTGCATCTGCTATTCTCCTGAGTCGCAACGACGAGCCCTATGGTATCGACTCTATGCCCTATACTGGAACGGTTCTGGCCAAGTCTGGCAAGCATGGCACCATTGAGGATAGCCCTTGCTGTGTAACAACATGCAGCAAGCATGCTCCTGGAAGCTGGTGATTGCTTTACCTCACAGTGTGTCCTATTAGTTGACTTTAGTCTGAATGAGCCAATGCATCCCGACATTGCGATACAGTGATGGACTCTAATCTCATCACCCTCCAGGAACTGTAGACAAAAGTTATATTGTAGTTCAGCCAGTATTGGGGATCCAGGCTTATCGGGGACAAGCAACCAGATAACTGTATGTGGGTACTCTGAGTACAAGCTGATGCGCTGTACAACGGCGTCAAATGCTGGGAGGGCTCCACCGGTGTTGAACAAATGTGTTGCCAATATCCTACATTTCTTGTGATATCCAAGTTTGGCTGACGATCGGGCCAGCTTTGTCCCATTAAAATCAAGGTTTAATAATGCAGGTGGAACTAAATTGTGACAGAAGGGCTGATGTATGAGGTCTATCGCACATTTGGCAAGAACGCCCGCCCCCTGTGTAGCGAGCTTAGTGCCAACTTGAACTTGACCGCACGCAGACCGTGACGCTAATTGCGCGTCCAGTAGGCCGTGAATGCAGTACCAGCCGTCTGTCAATTCAACAAGCACTCGGCCTTCTGCGTTCTTGCCAATGATCTGTGAAATTACCAACACAACCGGATCAGCTGCGCTCCTTTCGCGCAGGCACATTGCTCTTAAAGCTGAATGGATAGAAAGCTCGAATTCACATTCAAATCTACGCTTCAAATGAGCAACAATGTGTTCGAAGGCGAGGCGGTTCCTGAAGAATTGCCGAGATACCGCAGCAAGCTTCCAAATAACCCAACGATAATGGTTTATTATCCACATGCGCCATCGCCACGGTTGCGCCTCAAGTAGCGCTGGTGGCTTGCCGAGCGCTATCAGGCATGCAGCCACGGTCGCTGCATCCCAGTGTCCATATCTGGCACCAGATTTTAGGCCATACATCATGCCAGTTTTGCTCGAGAAGATTGCGTCAGTGGCATTTGTAGGGCTGATTACCATCGTCGCCAAATATTTCTTATGCATGCTTCTCAAATTTTGTGGCTTTAGTCGTAGCGGGACGGGGACCTAGTCGGGGCGCAGGGAGATCGGCATGTGTGAATTAAATTTAACATACATGCTGAGTAAAGCCGTGGCTAGTTTTTGAAAGAAGTCCACGTTCAGGTGTTGCAATAGTAGTGCGTGCCAGCACCCCATTTTGCCAGGTTCCGATAATGTTGGGTGGTGACCACCCGCAGGTCGCCACATTGTAGCGCTTTGTGGGCCTCATTAGGTAGCAGACTGATTCTTTTTACTGCGGTAAGTAGACTGATTCTTTTTATATTTTTAGACTCATTGACTTTTTAGACTCATTTTTTTAAGTGCCGAGAGCTTGCTTTCGTATGCACGAACATCGGTCGGGCGAGCAGGCGCTGCCCCCGCGCGGCTGCTACTCTAGTACGACCGTGTGTCCTCGTGTACCTCGTGTGACCGTCTTAGCGTCATTGACCTGGGCCACCGGCGGCCGCATCCCAGAACTTCTACGATATCAAACGCTGCGGGGCCCCCACAGCAACCAAAATCTGGGCAGCTAAATTTGTCGAACGTCAATAATGCACTGACGGCTTCCTCTCGCCGCGACGGCCTCTACGCCCGTCACACCCGTGGCACTTGAATGCGGTGCTTTGCCACAGCCTAAATGTACTGCAACACTAGATGTAGAGATCGCAAACTCCCTATTGGAATGACAATGACTCGGACCCCTGTTACCATTCGGCCTAATTCGACCTTCATGAGTCTCCGCAAGGTTCAATATCGTACCGCAGTCTCGATTGGGTCGGGGTAAGAGTGGCACCGTGACATGCCACTGTCATTTTCACGGCGCACCCGGGCCTCGAACCCTTAAGTACCCTGGGAGGGACTAGAGACCCCTTCAATCCTTATCATGACGACACAACTCCAGCCCGGACCTGGGTTAAGGGCATTTGAGGCAGCGTCGTTGAGGCGCTACAGGCTAGCGAGTTAAGTTGTTTTGTTGAAGCAATATGCGAGAGACGCATTATGCTCTCGCGATGGTGTTGACGCGTGTTTTGAGCTGGCGGCTGGCGTCACCATTTCCTACCACGCGAGTAGGAAAAAAAATGACGGCCACGGTCGGATGTTCCTTCGAGGAGGCTAAGCAATTGGTAAAGGATGAAGAGAGTCCAAGGATGCGTTTTGCACCATCCCCGACAGGTTCGCTCCACGTTGGAGGTGCACGAACTGCGCTGTGCTTCGTGCCGTGTCCACTACGCAGGTAAGTTGCCACTAACGTTCAATCAAAGGTACAATTGGCTGATGGCGCGAAAGGCGAAGGATGGCAAGTTTCTATTGCGCATTGAAGACACAGATTTGGCGCGATCGACGCGAGAGAGTGAGGATAGTATGCTAGCGGATCTCAAGTGGCTCGGGCTTAACTGGGACGAGGGTCCAGGAGTTGGAGGACCCTGTGGCTTTTATCGGCAAAGCGAGCGATCGCAGATCTACAAGGAGGCGGCAGATCTCCTTGTGCGCGGCGGACATGCATACCCTTGCTTTTGTACCGAGGAAGAGCTAGATGCGAAACGTATTGCTGCTAAGATGGCCGGGTCGCAAGTTGCATACGACGGGTCGTGGCGTGATGCCAATCCAGAAGAGGTCCAAAATCTCGTCGAAGCGGGAACTCCGCACACGTATCGATTTCGTACGCCAAAAGGAAAGGTCGTGCGTATTGACGACGAGGTGCGAGGTCTTGTCGAGTGGGACGTACAGGCAACAATAGGCGACTTCATTCTTCTTCGTTCAAACGGCGTTCCTGTATACAATTTTTGCGTGGCCGTGGATGATGCGTTGATGGGAGTGACAACCGTAGTCCGAGCGGAGGAACATCTGACTAACACTGTGCGTCAGCTTTTGGTTCTTGAGGCCCTCGGCTTTGAGAAACCATCGTATGCACATGCGTCACTCATCCTCGGCAGTGACAAATCGAAATTGAGCAAGCGTCATGGTGCTACCTCTTGCGGTCAGTTTCGGGAACGAGGCTACCTTCCAGATGCTATGGTGAATTATCTCGCCCTCTTAGGGTGGAATGACGGCACTGACAAGGAGGTCTATTCACGCCAGGAGCTTATCGATAGGTTCGACTTGTCACGCGTGACCGCATCACCGGCCATGTTCGATGATGCTAAGCTTCGCTGGCTGAATGGCCAACATCTTCGCAGAATGCAGCTTTCAGATTTACTACCTCTTGTTATGGAACACTTCAGGAATGCGGGCCTAGTGCCGGAAGACATTGACCAGTCTGTCCGTACATCCGTGGACGCCTTTGTTACTGCTTCCGCTTCTGCTGCACAGGTGAAAGCCGAGCTAATAACCGACATCATCGACTTAGCCAGAGCAACACTCATGTACCCGCTCCTTGAGACAGTTGCGCTGAAAGATGACAATGTAGACGGCAGTCCGCTCGCTAAGGGCATTTCAAAAGTCCTTGATGATGACTTCACATCATTTGCTCACGCGCTTCTTGCATCATACGATGCGGGTGAGGCCCCATCATTTTGCTACAATGCGACCTTAGCTGCGGAAGCTGATGCAACGGCTGTCGTGAACTGGCTCCATGATCTTGGCGAGGCTCTAGGTCGAACTAAAAGGCGCCTACTCATGCCTGCTCGTCTTGCACTCACTGGCAAAACCACTGGCATCGATGTGCCCTCGCAACTCAAAATCATCCAGTGTGCAACTCACAGCGGCTGCAGCACTGGTGTTACTGTGCCACTGGAGGAACGAATGGAAATTCTACGCACCTACGTTTCCAACGCCCCAAGGCATCCTGGGAGTACCTCTGCCTCAATTTCTACCAGTCCGAGCCCAAACTTTGACCTTGTTGCATTTGCCAAGCTCAGGCAAGTATATGAAGCGAATCGCCGCACCGCCTCTGATGATGCAGCCATGTTCAAGATCCTCAGAGATGCGTTTGATTCACCCTAATTGGAGCACGAATATATTCACAGCTGGGGCAGTCTGACAGAGATCTGCACCGGGGGAATTGGGGGCGTGTGAAATAAGAAGTATATTTAACCCCACGCACGGATCTATTTCATCTGCGATAGATGCCTGCTGGACTCGGAAGTATGTACGTGGCGGCTGGAAGTCACGTTGGTTATAAATACTTGGTCCAGCAGGTGACTAAGTTAGACGTCAAAAAGCGTCCGGAAGAACCCAGCAGAAGTATGGGCGAGTTTGAGGAGGTCTTAGGTAGCTATGCGCAAACGAAGTTTCGCACTATGCGCAAACGAGGTTTCGCGCTGTGAAGCGGTACGCGAGAGTTCTGAGCGCTCAAAGACGGTATATCGCCCGTAAAAATCGGTTTCGGCGCTTTGCGGCAAAGCAACGCGTCCAGTGGCGCGCGGGAGCACAGCGGTGGACTACGCACAGCCTTGAGTCATGGACTGGTCGTGCCGGCGGTTTCGGACCGTGCGCGCAGCGCTGCGGCGGCCGAAAAAATCTCAAATGAGGCCAACGAGGTTTCTTCACGACTCCTCGCATACATAGCATCTGGAGCTAGCGTGCTGTACCGCGTGATGACTCAAGGTTGTTCTGACGAAGCCGTGCTCGTCGAGATCGGATGACAAACAAGTCCAGGCGCGCCCGTGTGTGACATTGGTTTCGACGCTGCGGCCTATGGCATCCTAGTACGTTACGCGTTAGTAACATCCAGCCGTCACGGTAAGGCTCGCTGCGCTTCGCCGGAGGCTGGGCCAAATACTTTCCGCCCTTTACCGATTCGCACACCGTAGACGGGGGTGGGGGCGCACGCTGTACTAAGTTGGTCTACGACGCAGTTGAAATCTAGGACCGATACCCTGACGCTCCTCCCCACGTGCGCCCTCGATTTGCGTGCTCCTATGCGCCTGGGTATAGCGCGGCGACGTCCCACACACGCGCACTCCTCCACTCACACAAGCCGCCCATACACGACCCTAGACCTCCTTTCGCTCGCGAACAGCCTCGTTAGGCGCCGCCCCCACCACACGGGCAAATTATCCGTAACTTACAAAAATACATGGCCCGTAACTTGCGAGGCAGTAAAAGTCGTGGCCCATCCCCGTACCAATATGTCGGCAAATGATCAAGAGCAGTAATTGAGGTCGGATTATGCACACAGACGCAGATGGCCTCCACGGATTGATCAGTGACGATGACACTTGGAGTGGGTCTGAGGGGGGGAGCGCGCGTGGGTTAGATGCGTCCTCATCGTGTATTTTTGGGAGTATGAGCGATTGGTTCGGACGGAAACAAAGCGATATTGAATCGCGACTTCAAGAAGAGATCCAGTTGTTGAAACGGGAGAATCGGCAACTGCGAGATCTAGCGAAGAGACAAAGTGCTTCAATCACTGATATGCGCCAAGCTACTGAGACCTTCGAGCCTCTTGCACCATTACGTTGCTCAAGCCTGCAATCCAAAGCGGAGGGAACATCTGTGAACGCAAACCTCATGGTGATTATTACGGATGCAGGGCGATCACTTGAGGATGAGCTAACACTGGTTCTCCTGCGGGCTTTTGCAGAGCGAGGCCTTGTTCAGCTTCAGGCTGTTGTTGCCAATGTATCACCCGCATTGGCTCGCGCTCGCCTCACACGTGGGACATTGGACACGTTAGGCTTATACAATGTGCCTGTCGGTGTTGGCACGGACGGTGGAACTGGAGCTAAGGGTGAAGACACATGGTCATCTTCAGCGGAGCAGTATGTACCGCGTGAGCAGAGTCAAAGTGCCAAGGCTCTCCTCTCCGGCAGGCGCCTACTCCACCAAACCTTCGTCCGCGCTCGAGCAAACTCGTTAACGCTTCTTCTGCTGTCATCGACAAAGGATGCTGCGTTATTCTTCCGTGACAATCCAGAACTGTTCCGGTCCAAAATAAAGACTGTTGTTTTCTCCGGAGGAGCGAAAGTGCCGTGTTGCCCTGTCGGGGTTGAAGCAAAGACCATCGAGCCTGATGAGTCCTCTTCAAATGTTGCAATTGATGTCGCATCAGCCCGGTTTCTCTTCCGGCGACTTCAAGAATTGGGTGTGCCCCTAATTGTACTGGGTCAGGGTGCAGCGCATGCAGCGCCGACGCCACGTCATGTGTTTGATCAGCTAGCCGAGCTTGGATCGCCCATTGGCTGTCGACTGCGGAGCTCGCAAAAAAATGTGATTGAGGGTCTTTGGCGCGAAGCGCGTCAGGATGAATTGCAGCGGATTCTGTTCCTTGATCGCTATTGTGGCTCGAGTGATGTCCCACCTACGGAGGATAACATTTGGACTTACACAAAGGGCTTCGAAGTGAAGGACACACTGGCACTGGTTGCTTGTGTACCAGCGCTCCGCGCAAAATTCCTGTCACCAAAGGTCTATACTTTCCGTGGTGTTGATCATATGTGCATTGGTACTTCAGCCGGCGACTCCGGCATCAAACCAAGTAGTGAAAATCTGCTTGCGCACCACCTCTCAGATGCATTTGTCACCGGCATAACATTGAACTCCAACTTGTGTCAGCCTGAAATTATCGTTGTCTCTGATCCAGGCCAAGACCTAGATGACGAGATGGCACTCATTCTCCTGCGTGCGCTTATTGAAGAGGGTTTGGTCAATTGCGAGGCGGTGATCTGTAATCTCCAGCCGGCCAACCGACGCGCACTTCTTGCTCGTGGTACGCTGGACTGCCTAGGACTACAACAGGTCATGGTTGGTGTAGGGTCGGATGGCGGGTCGAAAAATCATCTCGATACATTCGCTAACTCGGCGCAGCACTACATGCCCCAAGAAATGGAACTTGTCGATGGTCAGTCATTACTACACAAGCTTTACGCCTCCGCACCGCTCAGTGGTGTGCACCTATTACTAATTTCTTCCATGACTGACGCGGCTCAATTTGTGCGCGAAAATGAGGACTTGTTTGTACATAAAACCCAATCAGTTACAATTATGGGTGGAGTTGAGCCTTTCAATACCGATGACGGCCTTCCACTGATACCAGACACGGCAAATAATAACACCTTTGATATGGGTGCAGCAAAGGAGCTTTACATGAGGTGCCAGGACCTCCGTGTGCCCTTAGTCATCCTTAGCCGCTACGCTGCTTATGCCTGCCCTGTACCACGTGATATCTACGACGACATGGCGTGGACCGGTCACCCTATTGGTCTTCGTCTCCAAACGACGCAACGCCAATCAATTGAGGGCCTCTGGCAGCGAGCAGCGTGCGAAGACGAGGAAAAGCGCATGGGTTTGCCCAAACGTTGCAACAAGGAGTGGTTCTGTTCCACTTTTTGCAAGGGCCGTGGACTGGACCGCTCGTGTGATGATTCTATCTGGGATCTTGTTGTTTCTTTCAACATGTATGATCCCCTTGCACTTATGGCCTGTGTTCCAGACCTCCGTCGTCGCTTCTTCACCTGTGTTGAGAAGGATGTCAAGGGAGTCAAACACACCGTGATAGGGATTTCAAAGGATGAACCGGGCATCGCTGATGACAAAGTCAAGGAACTTCGAGACTTTTTGTATCGTGGTTTTTTTAAAGGCACCACTTTGAACTTTTCATCGTACACCAAGTTGGATGCTGATACCATGTGCGTGTGCTGTTGTCCTTTTGACCAAATGATGTTGCATTTATATAGTTTTCTCTTCTTAGGCCTGAGCGGCTCAAGGACCTAGCTCGTGAAGTGACTTCTGTGACTATAGATGAAAGGGCAAATTATCGCGAGTCCAGCGGCCAAAACACCACACCTGACACAATATTGACGACAGAAACGCCATCAAAGAACGTAATGTGAGTCGTATAAGATCCCGGGGTCGTATAGTCGTATAAGATCGCGGGGAGCGCCAGGAACAACATGGGCCCGGATTCGTTCAACCCCCAAGTCGGGCAATAAGGCTTCCGAGTCCCAAAAGGCCAGGTTAGTGCCGAACTCAGATGACTCGGACTCGAAGGTATGTGCCATCTGGTCATGTCCGAGAATGCGCGTATCGTTGAAGTAAACTTAAACCAAGCTAAATTAAAGTTCACCGTGACGCGCCTCTCAAATGGGAATAACTACAGGGGCTATCATTTCGCTAATACTAGTACTTAAGTAAATTTACTAGGCGGCCTGAGTGACTTGAAGTTGCCAGTGCCAGTGCGTTTAAAAACTTTGCACGCCCGTTCAGCCACCATGGACCCAGGCACGGCAGGGCGGAGGTCTCGGCGTTTGTTTCACGGTGATGGGGTTAACTCCGAGTCTGCGAATTTGGGGCTGTGGACGCATACACAACTGTTACACGGGCGGGCGGCCACAGATGTCTCACGATATTCAACGCTGCCGCGGCGAGGCCACAGCAACCAATATCGCGACGGGGAGTCCGGGCTGTAGAATTCTGATGTTGATAATGCACTCTGGCGGCTGCAATGGTACAGCGAGTTTCGTCATCTGGTGCATGACCTAATGGCTCGCAGACTATCGCATCAGCATCATCTAATGCAGCCGGAGCTGCTCGCTGCTGCTTCATCTGCAGACAGGGCTGTGTGGTTTTTGTTTGGTGTCATGTCAAGTCCGTACTGTCAGTCCCTTTCAAGTTGCTCATTGATAATCAAGCTTGTCGTTAGCGTCACAAAACATCCCCAACAACAGCTCGAAATCTCGTCACATTGCACAAACATTAACAACAGCGTCACAAAACCTCGTATAATCATGCCAGTGATGATCATGATCATCATGATGTTCAAGTTGCCAGCCTGAGTGCCGATTTCTTCTCGAAACTGCCAGTGCCTGCAGGTTCGGCAATATCTATGCCTCAAGTCACTGTTGGTGATATATGGAGATTGACGGTCGGCTTGAATGTGTTTCTTGAAAACCCTCTAGCCTGAGCCCTCACCGGATGGCAGCAGTCTGCCGCGGCATTCTTAGAGCGTGACTCGCCATGCCGGCCGGTAGCTTCAATACTGTAGATGTAAAGTCGTCGCTATCTCTGCAAATCATCGTTTTTTACCAGAGCATGTGAGCGAACGATTTAAGTCATGCATGTTGGATTACTCATAACCAAACCAGGTTCTCAGTGCTTTATTTCGTGATTTGTGGTGGCTGTCTGCTGAACAAGATACATAATTACCACTTTCATAACGGAATCTTGGAAATACTGACTTTGCCAATTTTCCTACTATGGTCGTTCACGGAGGTTGCACGTGTTGTGCTTGGCTACGTTGGGAACGTCAATGAACGTGTACCGATGATCTCCGCATTTCTCCTGTTAACAATATTTCCTCAACTTGCGGCTGTTTTTTTCTTTGCCACCTGTCAAGACCCTGTAAAGCTGAGCTTACTTAGAAGCATTTAGTGTCAAAAGGAGATGTGACCCAATTACAACGTTGACTATCAGGTTTTCCCTTTTGACCGAGCTGCGGGCATCACGATGCTTTTTTTTCTATCTATTGAGCTTTGTGTGGGTCGATACACCCTCAATACCCTCATTCAGCGCCAAACGGCACAATTTTTTCGGCTATGCCAGGAAGAAGAGATTCAGCGCATGAAGGAGGTTGAGACTGAGCCTAGGTGGCTACGCTTAGTGGGTCATCAATGATGGCCCAGAGCCGGTGCTGCAATGCGAAAAAGGTGCTGTGGCCCAGGTTGTGTTTATTTGTTTCGCTTGCCCAAGAGTCCAACACCATAGTCCTAGTAGGTGGCTGGGCTTCAGCGGTTAGGTGGCTGGAGTATTTTAAGGTAGCTCACCGGCGGACTGTCTCAGCCGCTGTACTCCCAAGGGTGCGTGCCCCTCTGGTCCTGCATGCATCAATCGCAAGGCCATTAATGGGGAGGCACCACAGCCCCCGGTTTAGTCGAGTAAAATACAGAGTTCCTTCTATGCGCACAGCCTGTCTGTGCTAAGGACTAGGGGCCCTACTATGCCTTTGGCGGCTGGTGTATGTTCTTGTCAGGATACTCCTTCCTTAATAATTTATTTGTTTACTAGTATTCCTTTTATTT
>Ga0099799_10146_pt1 | contig 21425 bp, 5 predicted proteins | sample Uncmet6_SortLC_1_FD_89033 | JGI IMG/M metagenome (GOLD analysis project Ga0099799, IMG submission 89033) | Marine eukaryotic communities from CALCOFI LINE 67, Pacific Ocean - CN11_C50_N6_SortLC_1 | ecosystem: Environmental > Aquatic > Marine > Oceanic | place: Pacific Ocean: Monterey Bay...
TAACATTGTCAATGTGGGTGCTAAGCTGATTTGCCTTGAGCTTCATTGCCAAGATAGAATCAATCGTTGCGATGTCTTCCTCCAGAGGGGGATCTACATTTTCTATGGCTTGGACTATTGCCACAAAGAGTGGTCTAGCTAGCCCTGATAAAGCTGGAGATTTCAGCCATCGTTCAAGGTGGCGCGCGGTCAGTGCTCGAATTTGAGGCACCGAGATAAAATTCGGCAGCATCGCTAAAAGGCCTGAATTTTGTTTGACTTTGGCGCCTAGACGTTGAGAAAGAGATTCCCCAATAGCTTTATGTGCCGCAATGCGACATGATTCAGTGTATCGTGGCCTTATCATAGTTGGATTGATAGTTGTAGTTTTCCACGGCAACGGTACCGCAACAACGGTCCTAGGAAAGTTTGAAGAAGGTGGCGTCACAGAGTCGCTAGCGGTGAGAGAGCTCTTGTCTTCAAAAGGGAGAGCAGTAGCCTCTAAGAAAGGTGCATGGCTATGAGAGCTGGCATCTATACTGTCATCGTCGTCGTTCAGGGGCGGGGCACTGGTGGCCTTCCGGTAATGAGGCAAAGCTGCGATGGCCAATGCTGCAGGGATGTCAGACGAGCTTTTGTTGCCGTCTGGTGCATCTGCATTCCCAGACTCATTAACGAGTATTTCTTCCTCACCACTCTCACTACTAGATGAAGTGCAACCGTCGTTCAATTCTTCTATCTTTGCTTTGCTAGTTGAGCCAGATTTGGAAACCACCGAGGTACCGGCGGAAACTTCAAGAATGCATTCTTCGCCGCCCTCGGACCCGGAATCTGAAGACGAAGCGTCGTCATAATTTGGATTTTGTTGCAACAAATGAGAGTAGTACTGCGACCACAGATTACCGTCTCCTGTCTGTCCGTCTACAGCAATCGCATGGACACCGCCCTCAGAATGGATCAAGGACAAGTTTTGCACCAACAGGGAACACCTTTCGTCGTCTACCCACGATCTTGCCCCGAAGGAGTCTTCTCCATAAGCTCTCGCAAGTTCAACTGGCCAATGATCCAAATGAGAGAAAGCAGTAAATAGAACAGTTGAAGCAAAAACTGGGACGTTAAAGTTCTCGGTGATTGCAACGAATTGATCTGAAGAAGGAAGCATCTGCTGTGGCGAAGCAAAGGGGGGCGCATTTACTTGCATTTTTTTCTTCCTTGCCGTCGAGAGGGGCGAAAGGGTCAGCTTGGCCTGCTTGGGAGTTCGCACATCACTTAGTGACATCGATGCAGATCGCTTTCGCCCAATCGGCGGAAGATCATTGTTAGACACTGATAGTGAGCAGTCCCTGCTCTCTACTCGTGGTGTTGGTTCCTGCGTCGAACCAGGCAATGGAAAGTCTGCCCCCCCAACCATTGACGGGGGCTTAGTTCGGAGAAGCCCTAGAAGTGCTCGATACAGAGTTCCATCTTGATAAATTGCGGCAATGGCGGGTAAATCTGTTATTTCGGGGCAAGGGGCACCACTGTCGAAAAAAAGAATGATTTTGTTGTGGATAAAGAATAAGTCAGATACGACGCGACGTCGTATGTACAAAAGAAAGATGCGCATCCGGGTGCTTTGTTTTGATGTTTTGTGTAGTTTGTGTTCACTGCCAGTGTGGACGTTCTCACCGAGAATTTAAGACTTTTTCCTGGTCGGCCTGGAGGCACAGCAGAAAGAGAAGGCATGCTTCGTAAAGATCCGATCTCTGCCTCTCAGATATGTCATCAGTGTGGTAAGCCATTAATTTTATCGCATCTGTCGCCCGAGATATAGAAGGAGGTACCAGCGAGTCGCTGTCGTCCAGCGACATCGTCTCGGTACTCGGAGACTGGCATGCACGTTGTGTGAAACACAACGGTGCGGGCAGCTGTACGCATGGATACTACACGTAGAGTACCTCCTGTATCCGTACGTGTGTCTGATGTGTGTGAACTACGCGTGTACACTGTGACAGTTGAGAGACTTCGTTCTTCAACATTATGCATAATACGAGAGTATATACGAGCTCGTATGCTACTAAAATAGTAGATCTACTACTACAGTAGCTAGTATTACATCACCTACTACTAGCTAGTATGTACTCTTAGTAGAGTATTCATGCTAGAGTAATAGTCTAGGGGTTAATGTATGCATGTAGTACTACTCTAGTACATATTATGCATACAACATGTACATACATACATGCATGTAGTATGTGGATACTAATAGTAGTAGCCAGAACTACTACGACTCGTAGTATACTAGCTAGAGTATGCATAGTACGTACTCTGAGCTAGAAGTGGTTTATTATGCATAGCTAGTATTACGTGCTCGTACTCTGGATGTTAGATCGTGCACCAAAAACGTACCAACGTGTGCCCCAGGAGGTCGACCGGCAGACCGGCACGTCCATGTCATGTCTGACCATCGCCCCATGATTGGGTCCCCCCTACCGATCGCTGGCTTCCGGATGGCTTCGGAGCCACTTAGGTGAGTACTGGACCTTGACCTCTCTGTCCAGCATCTTGGCCAGGGACAGGTCGTTCCCGCTCACCCCGCACAGGGAGTGAGTGAAAAGCTTCACCTCAACATTCCTGTATCCCGTAAGGTGAAAATCCGGATGGTGTCCCTCCCTCTCGGCGATGGCTCCGAACGCGTTGAGGCTGTCCATGGCGCACTGGAAGTTGAGCGCCGTGAACTTGCGGGAGATGCCCGGGACAGAGGGGGTGCCGTCGCCGTCGCCGTCGCTGGGCGTTTCCGTTGCCCTCCACATCCGGAGGTCGGTTTCCAGTGCGGCCTCCACCTCGACCGGGGAGAGCAGGTGGGACCTGTCGAGGGACTCGCACGGGGCACAACTGCTCCCGCCCTTGGAGGAGCAAACCGGTTCAGTTGTCGCTGCGGTCGGGGACGGCGGCATTCGGCCGGGAGATTCCACGAGGATCGGCCTACTGGAACCGCGGCGGGACCGAGGACGCCTAGCGTGGGCGGAGAAGGGGGTGAGTGCTGCCTTCGGGTTCGCGTGCGTCGTGTTTATGCCCTTGGGTGGGGTTGTGTGACGCGAATGAACTTTGAGCGTGCTCGAATGTTCGCATGTTCTCATACGAGCTCGTACATCTATAGATCTACTAGAGTACTTCTAGTACCTACTTCAAAAATTCGTCTTCCACGATCCAAAACGTGGGCGAGTATGGCTACTAGCTAGAGTAGTATTAATACTATTAGTACTAGCTAGTACAAGTACAACATTTACGAGCTCCGAGAGTAAGAGTACTATGTACGAGCGTATTCTATAATAATATATATAATATTAGGAGCCTCGTAGATACTCTAGTAAATAAATAATAGTAAAAAATAAAAAATTCAACATAATATATATATATAATTTAATTTAATTTTTTTTTGAAAAATCACGAAAGTGTTCTAGAGTAGTAGTAGCAAACCCGGCAAATACTAGCTACGACTCGTAGAAGAGTACCGATCGCCGATGCCGATGCCGATGCCGCCCTGCTCTCTCCTCTGTACTTCTCTCTACATTGCCGCCGTGACCGTCGGCTCACAAAGCAACCCGTCGACGAACTGTCGCTACAAGCAGCTAGACAGGCTCCGGCGAGCAGCCGCGTATGAGGCCCCCGGGAATCGCTCTCCTCGCCGCCGCAGTGGCGGCAGGCATCTCGGCCTCGTCGGCGCAGAAGATTCGCGTATGCGCCGATGCCGGCCAGCGCTCTCAGGAGTGCGGCGCCTCCAACGCCTCCCGGCCCCAGCTCTGCTGCCGGGGCCTGGTCTGCTCGGGGAGTATGGCTGCCGGTCAGGCCTACCGCTGCGTCGAAGGCGGGGATGGTGCCGGCGGGGATGGTGCCGGCGGGGATGACACCGCCACCGCCACCGATATCAGTAATGGTGTCGATTTCGATTTCGATACCGACTCCAAAAGGGACGGCGGCCCGTACTCGGCGCCGGCGTACGCGGCCCCGCGGGCGGTGCATGGGTTTCACTCCGTCCCGCGCTTCGGCCGGACGTCCTCGATCTCTGCTCTGGCGTCCTTCCGGCAGCGCGACCAGGTGGAGTACGCCTCCGGGCTGGTCTTCGCCACCTCGGCGCTGATCGCAGTCTTCCTGTTCTGGACGGTCCTTGTCCTGGTCCTCTCGTGCATGGGCAAGGAGCGAGTGGGCTTCCTCAGCGGCAGTCCCATGACCGACCCCGCCGAGAGCCACGACTACGGCAACGGGCACCACCGTCTGCCCTTCCGCCGCCCCCGCAGGGTCCGCGCCGCCTTCCTGGTATGCGCCGTCGCCGTCGTCGCGTCCGCCTCCCTGCTCGTCGGGGAGGGGCTCTCGAGGCTCGAGGACGCGCTGAACACGCTGGAGGGTGCCAACGATGAACTGAAGTTCGTGGCAGGGAGCGCAGCACGGATCGCCGACTCCCTAGAGGAAGTGCGTGCCAGCACCGACGGTATAAAGGGGGTCCTGGCGGAACGCCTCGAGCGAAACTTCTGTCCCATGAACCCTGACCTGCAGAGGGAGACAGGTTACGACTTTGACGACATCGCGTCGGAGGGGATGCGCTACCTCGAGCGCTTGGACAGATTCGTCGACGAGGAAGTGGCGGCCCTCCGAGCGCCGCTGGCCAACGTCGATGACGTCACCGCCCGGATTTCGAGCGTGCTGGAAACGTACGACGTCAACGACCCAAGGGTCAGGCTCTACATTGTCCCCGTGATCCTCCTCTCCTGCGTCCTCGCCTTTGCCACCGTCCTGGCTTGGTTGGGCCTGTCATACCCTATCGTCGACCTCGTCCTGCGCTACGCTGTCGTTCCGCTCTTCGGCGCATTCGTCGTCTTCACCTGGCTTTGCGACTCCGTCTTCGGCCTCACCGCACTGATCAATTCTGACCTTTGCTCGGGGGGGGGGGGGGGGGGGGGGGGGGCTGCCCTCCCCGGACGGTACCGTGATGGATGTCATGCGGGAGCAGGCCTACGACAATCCTGACCTACTGCTCTACCGATCCATTTCCCACTACGTCGGTGGGTGCAGTTCTCCGTCCCCCTTCGGTTTCGTCGCGGACTACGCGTCCGAGCTCGGCCAGGCCCGGGACGGCATGGATCAGCTCCGAAACACCGTGGAGCAAATCGGGACCGACCAGCTCGAGAGGCTCTGCGGGATTGACTTTGTCCCGGTGCAGAACATTCTGACCGAAGTCAACGACAACCTAGACGTCCTGGCCGACTCGGCCGAGAGGACCCTCGCCCTGACCTCGTGCCCGGTAGTGAACTCACTTTACGTGGACGCAGTGCACAGGGGTGTGTGCACAGAGTCCGCTACAGGGGTGGTCTGGATTTTCTCTTGTCTTTTAGTCATTGCAGTCTGCGGAATGGTCATGCTGGTCCTGCGCTCGGCCTTGTACGTCGCCAAGTGTGCGGACAGCGTTGAGTCGATCAGCGATCAGCGCCTGCCTCGGGATGCAAGCGGAAGAAGAGGGTGGGGCGACGAAACGTACTTCCGAAAGGACCTGACCGAGGAAGGAAACGCGCCAACATATGATACTGGCGGTAGCAACGAGTCCGAACTGGGTACCGACCAGTTGCGTAATCGAGGCTAAGTGCAGACCGTGGCCACGAGGTGGGACGAGGAGCAGAACAACAACAGTCGTCGTACGAGGAGGACAAATCAGAGGAGTTCGAGGTTGGAAGGTATGGGAAGACCTGGCTGTGACAATCCATCATATAAAATTGGCGATGATACCTTTGGGAGCAGTGGCAACGGTGGGGGGGACCTCGATTATTCCGACGACGACGACGACGACGACGACTACGACTTTGGTTACGATGCAACACTTTAAAAGGTTCGGGGCGGAAATAAAAGCAGCGCCAGTTTTGAGCTGGACGACGACGCCGCCAAGACGAAATCCGTGAGCACGGAAAAGCCGGGTGCCATTGATAATTCTACGACTATAACGACTATCAAGACAGCAGCGGAGAGAAACATGCCTATATTTATTGAAAATATTGTGGTAACATGATCTAGTTTTAGAAATGAAAATTCTGGGTAAATTTCTGGGTTCTAGAAGATCTACGAGCTCGTACGTAGCTATGGGAATCGATATTATTTGTTTATGTGATCTATAAGCGCTAGCTCTAAATATCTATTATCCAGCTTCGTACCTGTGAATTTATTTGGTGACAGAAAATGCAGTTGACGATTACCAATTGCTGAAAAATCTCCTCCGGAAGACTGAGGCTCTCATCCCCTTTCGATCGAAGTTCCTTCTTGCTTCCTTCATTGTTTCCTGTTCTGTTCCTGTTTGATGGTCTTCGCCTCTTTGTTGCACTGTCCCATCATCTGGTTCGGCTGTCACGGCTTCTTGTGCGAGCCGTCGCTGTGTCTCTCTAGACTCCGCCAATTCTCTTCTAAGCTCTTCCACTTCGTGGCGCAGCGCAATAGCATCCGTGCTCTCAGCAAGCGAGGCGCCGCCTGTAGTGGTCGTGCCTCCGTCGACGCTAGACATCGGTAGCGTACTGAGAGGGATCGTACCGTACGGGTTGACCTGATTGGGGATTGTGATAAGCTGCTCCAAGAGATCCACAACCCTATCAAGTCTCTCGTTCACACCAACATGAGAACCGATGCCACTAGCGGTAAATGATTGTGCTTCCCCAGTCATGCGGAATTCAGCGTTGGCTACTGAATCTTGCTCGTAAGTTCCTATCTCTAACTTCTCTTGAAAAGCGGAAACATCTGCCAAAGTCTGCTGCGTGTGCTCTAGCTCGAGGTTATTGCGATGATTTCTCATGTCCTCTAGCGGGATTGCGATATTTGTAGGGGTTGTGGGAGTCAAGGTGGATTGAATACGCAGAGCAGGACTTTGACTTAAATCTTCGGCGTATGCATGGATATTTTCTCTTGCCTGCTCATAGTTCAAGCCACCGTCTCTAAGCTGCCCCAGTGTCGACATAACGAACTCGTCACTGAGGCCGACATTGCCGGGTACCGGAGGGGGTGGGGGTGGAACGAACATCGCCCGTGCACGACTTTCAATTAGCCAGCTCGGACCTCCCTGCCTTTTTGACGATTCAACTTCGTCGGACCATTGCCACAACTTTCGCGATTTTATCGACGAGATTGATTTCTCCATCCAGCCTTCTTCTCGAGATTCGGTGTCTACGTCGTGAAGCCATGCAACCTCCTCGAGAATGTTGTAAAAGTCGTGCTTGTTTCTCTTGTGGTCATTAGCAGAAGCTTCCTTGATAGAATCGTCTTTAAATATCAAGTGACCAAAAACAGTGAGTCCCTCTTTGCTCCCACCGAATCCAACGCCTCCATCGTACATGATCAAATCAAACTGTTTCGACACACAGCAAATAGCGTTGTGAATCCGGATCAAGCTCTTGCGATCTTGAAATTCACCAAGAACGAAGCGTTGTTCGAGAAGTTTCCCATGGCAGGGCGACTTTGTAGGGTTTTTCGCCCGGCCTTGGCCCGTCTCTAGTTGTTGAATCGCTGGCAAGGTGACAATGTTTCCCGCATGTAGCGCAATAGCCTTAGCTGCATCTTTGACATTTTGGTTCGCTACGTCGAAGAAAGATTTGTCGGGGGGATTGCTGATATTGAGCTGAGAGTTATGGTCTGTGTCTTCATCTAAAGCACTCGAGTCACGGACGAATCCAAATAAAGAGGCATGACTATGGGTGGTCAAGTCAGCTTCGAGTCCATTACCCTCAGAGGGAAGGGGGGGGGGGGGGGTTAAACACCTTCGTGCCCTCTTCTTGGAGAGAATCATTTGTTGACTCATTGTGCGCAATCGAAGTTATGCAAATTGAAATTCCGTTATGTCCGCGGCTCTCTATAATAGATTTCACGTCAACCCCTTCCCCAAATGGTATTTGCCACAAAAGCGATGGTACTGCGGACCCTCCTTTCTCAAGACGAACATTAAATAAGGCAACACGCCTTGTGGACACGACAGTATATTTATCTATCCCAGGTTCCATGTGCAGTACTTCCGCCACAACAATAACTTCAGGTCGACTGTCAGACTGAAAGGGGAATCTCTTAAGGAGAAGCATACTTGTTGCACTGACGATGTTAAATGGAGTCAAAAGATCCATCAAACCAAAAACATGTGGCAATCGCCGTTTTTGTACAGGTTCGAACTTCTTCTCGAGCACATTTATGTCCTTGGCAAGGTCGTGGATAGCTTCGGTGAAGTGAGCAAAAGCATCAAACAGACCTACGACAGGTTTTACACCCGCCCCAATGATGCCTAAACCTATGCCTTTTGCAAGCCCAGCTACCTTGTCTTGCTTGAATCCACGATAAGGCTCAACGATAACGCCGGACGCCCCGAACAGCGCTCCAAAGACAACGTCTTGGGCAGGGCGAAGAAGGCCTGAAACAGCAATCTGATAGCTCGTCTTCTTCCTTCCGTAATTCTCCGAATCTATGGCATGTTCCCCGTGCCATTGCTTGTAGTAGTCGTCAAACGAAAGTTGTGCAACACCCTGACCTGCAGTAGCACTCATTTTAGAGGCAAACCCAAAAATTCCAGTGGCACTGTGCGACACTAGAGACAGTGTCCCTTTTGCTAGACCCAGGCCCACTCGGGTAGGATCCTTGGGGCTCCTAAGAAATTCTCGAGACGGGGCGAGGAAGAAGTCACGTACTCCGGTCAAGACAGAGCTTACAACCATGGTTGGATTTCCAACGAAGTCTAAGCTCCCGATGATTTTATAGACTTGACGCAAAATCTCATTGACATAATAATTGCGTAGAGATGCTAAGATTTCGCTTCCAGATTCAAAGACGTGCTCAATGGTTTTCCCCTGCAAGTGGACTGGAGCACCTGTGAATGCCGGAAATACAGCAGAAATGATATTTGGAAGATTGCTGGAAGCTTTCGATTCGGCGTTGTTAGCATTTCCGTCGAAGTCACCTTCTGACCATCGCCTGAACATTTCCATCCTCGCATCCGTAGCATGGTTGTTTCTATCATCTGCCTGATCATTCATAGATGAAAATCCTGGTATATAAGCTGATCGGATATCTAGACCAAGGTCGTTTGCTCCAGTTGTCGCGCTTTCTTTTCTGTTTTTGCTGCTCTTTATGTAGGACAGGTTCAGTTTGACATTGTCCAGAAGGAGTTTAGTAATGTAGACTTTCCCTCCGTCGGCACTTTGAGAGGGGGGTTCATATATTTCTGTCCTTAACATATCAGAGAGTTCGTTGGAAATATCTTGGTCAGCCTCTTCGGTGGAAAATCCAAAGCCACTACAAAGTCCGTCTATTCCGCGTTGGTCTTCCGTTCTCCCCCAAACGCTTCTTTTCGCGTCCCTTCGTTTCATGACTCGATTAAAAAAATCCCATAGCTCGAGAAGCCATACCTCTTCGATCCTTATATCCAACTCTTGCAATGCAGCTGCAATGTATTCATACGAGTCCACATTGGCCTTGCTTTTCAGATTATCTTTCACTGCGAGAAATTGTAGGGTTGGTTGTGGGTGTGAAACCGGCGTTGGAGCCACACAGACTGGTTCTCTTGCCTTCAGCTGGTGGTCAAGCTGTATCCATCCAACGGCCATTCCGAGCCTAGTCTTTGGCCTCGTAATGCTGTAGCGAAGATCGATATCAGTGGAGCAAAATGATAGCAACTCCTTGGCTCGTGTTGTGTCGACAAGAGAGGCGGATAAGCTGTCAATGTAGCCTTGGACATACATTTCAGTCACGGACCTCCGCGACTCGAAGTTATCGGGCGAACCTGGTGACGCACTCACGCCAAGATTTGAATCGTACACCTTATTGTATGCATCTGGTGACCAGATCAACGCCAGCTTGATGCAGGGTGTAAAGTACTGGCTGAAGTCAGTATCGGACCACTTTTCGGATTCGGGAGGGCGAGAGCTTAGACCCATATCACCCTCCATTGGTGTACATGCCTTTGGATCAACAAGTGGAAACCACCGAGTGTACTTTAGAGCACCGTCAGTTTCTTCTCCCGAGTCAAGACAACAATTCAGAGCTGCGGCAATGTTTATCTGGAGCACTCCAAGCTCAACTCTAGACTGGAGTTTTTCGCCAACAACAGAAAGTCTTATTATACCGCTCGTTTTCAGTGGCTCAACGTAAATCTGGAGATCACTTTCTGATCTTGGTCGATTAGATTCAGTGTCCGCTACTTCTGAGCTCATGCTGCCGGATTTCGAAGATGTGTAGTTGCTTACTCGTGGGGTCGTTGGAGTTGATGGAACACTTGATCTTGTGCGATAAATGCGGTCGCCTTCACTTGTCCATTTTGGTGTGACTTTGCCGTCTGCAGTCTCGCTGATAAGCACGGTTGAGCCGTACCTAAGCTTAACTGATATCCCCGGAAAGGTGTCGGGAAGATTCAATGCAGAGATAGGCCGGACGGTTAGCCATCCGCCAGGATTCAAGACCTGCTTCAATGACCTTTCGCATGTTCGAGCAAAGCTCGATCGCGACTCTCTCAATTGTTTTGCCAATGTGCTTGCCCTGTTATGAACGAGAGATGGAGCTGAGATTGGAAGAGAAAAAAGTTCGCCCTCCAATGGAAGTGTTACGCCTTCATCCCTCTCCTTTCTTTGTTGTGGGGATTCCCTTAATTTCGTTGGTATTGGCTTTGCAAGAACTTCGGAGCGTAAGTATTCATCATTAAGATAAGTCTGTGCCAAGCTCCAATTCGAAAACTCACTAGTCGATTCTAGGCAATGAGAAGTGGATCTCAGGCAATTTCCTTGTAGAGACTTAGTTGTCTGAGCAAGGGGGGCTATTTCAAGCTGGACTCTGATACTCTTAGTCGTGTGTAGACGGTGAAAGTACGAACCACTTTCATGAAAAAGCAATCCAAGATCATACAGGTTGTTTGCATCGTCAAATCTCTGGGCTTCTGTGTCACCTGATTCCGGAATAGGCCCTAAGTCGTCGTCTTTTTCGGGAAAGCTCCCGTCGAAGTTTGATCTCGGGGACTGAAATTCTTCAAGAGACCCAGCACCTTTACTAAAGGATCTCATACGCTGAAGAATCAACTCATTCTGGGTCGTAAGAGAATTCATTCGGCTTTGTGACGAAAATACTTCACCCAGACTTGCCAAAGAACTGGCTCGAGCTCTATATGCAGTCCCAAAGTTAAAGTCGAGAGACATTTCATCATTTCGCGCTGAACGAGGTGATGCGTTCATCGTGTCATCGTCGTTTCTTGGAGATGCGCTTGTTCCAAATCTCTGACGAAAGGAAACATCATTGGAGCCTTGATCAATCCCTGGCGAATTTGCGGGATCATCAAAGGTCAGCTGCCTAAAGCTTTTCGATGCGGCAGTTTCAAAATGTAAAGCCCACAAGTATTTCTCGCGCGCAGCTTTCATAGTTTGTCGGAGCGTTTGATTGAAGGTTCCTCTAGGTTGCGGTGAAAGTACAGGTCTGGCTGATAGGAGTTTTGGACTTGAGACATTTCGAATTAAGATTGACTTCGCAGGTGTTGTTGCGGCTCGCCTAAGCAGCTTCCCCTCCATCCTAGTCATGGTTGGCAATTTCACTAAACTCAAAGGTTCTATCATGTCATTCTTCCTCCGTTGGTTGGATTCAATCACCGCTGCGAGCTGCCTCTTCATTCCCTCCCGACTTCGTTCAAGTTCTTTCAATCTAGACTGCGAGAGTAGGATATAGTAGTCCAGTAAAGCTAGAGAAGAATGAACCCACTGAACTCGAAGCTTCACAGATCCGCGAATGCGGGAGAGAGGGGAATCGAGCTCGCCTTGGGAAATGTTTCCCGTTAATGGATACCACCCCACGGACTCCTTTTGATTGAAAATACTGCGTAGATGAACATCGGTCCGACCTAGGAACGTATGACTACCAATAGTACTGAAGCTCTTTACTTCGATGCGGATACTAACCCCTCTTGTAATCTTACTTGCCTCTGCAGGGATGTCAAAAATAAAGATTTGTGGCTGTTGGGACCATTTCGGAGCCAGAGTCTTTTCAATGAAATAAGTTTTGTGTTTCTTCTTTCTTTTCAAGAAAGCATTCCTTCGTTTATCGTATCTCTCCTTCAGAGATACAACCGCGTACGGATTAGAAAGACCACTGAGATCAGAAGGCTTGAGGTCTGCAGCTTCAAGCACTTCGACAAGGACCTGATGACAATTGGTGATTGTAGTACCATCAGGATAATCAGCAATTTCACCAATTTGTTTTGTAAGGTCGATATCGACGCCATCCGGTGATGACTGCGCTTGCCTAACAACTTGATCACGAGAAGTGTTAGCTCCCAAATTATCTACATCACTCTCCTCGGGAATCCTGTCAAGGCTTGTCTGAATTATTAGGGAGTTTCCAGATCTTTCCCGCTGCTTTCTCATAGCGTCAAAAAGTGTAAATCGTTTTTGTTCCTCCTCAATCTGCCTCTTTAACGTAGAAAGATGTCTACTCATGATTCGGTCTTCATCAGCTACATTCCTTTGGGTCGCGTCGGATACTATCAACACACGAGTCGCCCCGTCAGTGTCGACTCGGCATGCAAGTCCCATCTGGTTTATAGATCTCTCACTAGAGAAATGGCCAGTTGGACAAGGCAGATAATCTTCAAAGCCAATCTGTTCCAACCGAATTGTTTTTATAGGGCTATAACCACCTTCTTCTTCGTCCTCGACAGTATTGAGGCGCAAAAGGCGCTTTTTCCTTCTTTTAGCGCCCTTCTCGGATTGGGAATGACCTCTTTCTCGGTTCCGCTTGCTACTGCTTTGGATTGTTGCAAGATTCAATCCAACTCGAACAGTCAACTTCTTTGGCTTCGTTGGCTCTTCCCAGGCGTACACAGTAGTGTCACCCGGCGCCAAACTGGACCACGGGTGTCCATCACAACCTCTTTGCCTAAAGTAGACTGTATGATTGATAGCTCTATTTTCGATGCGATAAGGCGGAAAGGCATCAGAGGTGGATTTAACGAAAACGAAGATACTTTGATGCAAGAACTTCATTTGAACTGATAAGGATTCCTCTGTGCTGCAGTTGACGCTTCTTGAGTTTGAAATGGCACTCAGACGCTTTGGATGCTCGCTCTCGCGACGTGAATCATCTAAATCAGGACTTGTTGATCCAATCAAGCGTCTTCCACCTTTAGCCTTCTTAACAGCCTTGGAGCGGATTCGTCGCATCCTTTCTTCCACTGTTCGGAAGGTAAGTACGAGTTTGCCTTGGTTAATCTCCCGAGCAATCGTTTCGCCTGCACCCTGTGCCGAAATGTTGATGCTATCAATCCCGCCTGTGGGTCGATTGATGGAAATGCTTTTGAGGAGTTGGGCAGGCTTTAATGAGAGTTTGTTTCGATCGATGTTGGGTAGTGCTGCGATTTCCTCCTTCAGCTTTGTCATCGTCTCTTCAAAGGTCATCTGAGACACCAATGCACCATTGATTGACAAGAGTTCATCACCGACGTGAATATCAGTGGAATTATAAAAATATTTTCCTCTCTTGGTACCCTTCACGATGATGTGTCCGTCCCCCCAATCGGTTTCAAACCACACTCCGAGCTCACCGTCCCAAAGCTGCTCGGTGTCTTGGGGTGGAAGCTCAACTGTATATTGTAGTGCAGCACGTGTGCTAACATGGCGAATTAATCTTGAGTCAGTGACCCGCGATACCTTGAGGTAGTGGTCGCCGTCTACATCAGCAGGGAAACTTGAAGTGAGGTTCCAATGAGTGGTGCCAAAGTCGATCCGGAGTTGCCTGTCTGCTCTTGTATCTGGAAGGTGGAATGGAACGATACCAGACGGTGACGCCGTGGCAATATAGAGAGCAGTGGAATGCGCAGATGATCCTCGAGGTATCCCAGAAGCGCTTCTGTTATCTATCCGAGCTCTTTTACCAAAAAGAGTGTCGTACTGGGGCGACTCGTCGCCCACCGATATCTCGTTTGAATCCGACTCATACCAATGGGAGTGAACTGTGGCGTCATCTCCTTGACTATTTCTAGCAGCGTAGTTCGAATGAATCAATGAGTTATCTTGCCAAAGTCTGATTGGGCGATTGAGCTGGTTGACAAGCACGTATCGTGGTGAGAAACGAATAATTTTGGTAAACTGAGATAGCCTCCCAGGTGCAACTCCTATCGATACAGACAATTCCAGGACTCTTCGATCTTTGCAATGAAGGCCAACAATTTGAGTGACACCGACACTTTCGAGACTGAATCCCATGGACCAGTCCGAAGAGTAGATATTCTTTTGCGTGCCACTGTGGAGCTGGACACTCAGTTTTTGTTGACCCAAAACGGTCTCATGAAAATTAAACATAAAAGCCATAGCTGCCATCTCGTTCAAAGGAATGTCTTTGCTGAGCATCCGTACAAGATCTCGATGCTCATCGGTATAGTTGATATCGCACTTTGCAAGAGCTCCTGGTGTCCCTGAGAAAACAGTTCCTCGTCCAGAACGGACACCGTCGAAGTCATTTGCAGTGTGTCCAAGGCCATGGTAGCGATTACTATCGTCGACTGCTTTCGACCCATCCTTCGATGGGCTGGATACTGTCCCGCTCACAAAAAGAGCGGTTTTGTCTTGCTTGTAACGCAAAGAATGTTCTGTTGTATTCACGATCCAGAATGGGCAATAGACAGTAATATGCCTTTGACCCCCACTGCCGAGATTGTTTTCGATTGAAAGGTCCAAACGCTGGCCTAAGCTATCTACGATCGTTGTTTCGGTTGCAACATCCTCTAAACTGAACGATAATTCTGAACGTCCGTCTCCTCCGTCGATACCATAGTCCTCAGTCTCTTTTTCAAAGCCAAATGACACGGTCTTTTTCTTCTCATAAATATCTCTATTGCCAACGCGTTCGCCTGGATTGCGATAATATTTTGGGGACGTTAGCGTAGCTAACCTTCCTTTTCCACGCCTGCTTTCGCCCTCGGAAATTGTGGTCAGAGTTTTCGACACAGTCTGTTTTGACTTATTCACGACCTTCCCAATTGCTTGAAATCCAGCAGGGTTTGAAGCTGTCCTTTTGTCTAGTGTCTTTGTGCTTCCATGATGAACCAAAGCTCCTTCTCCCACAGGAGTACGACAGAAGCCGAGATTAATCAAAAGAAGAAGAGGGGCATCCAAACCAACTGTGTGCACTGGTATTCTTTCGCCAGCTTTGAGATCCGCCCACCATACAACCACTCCTCTGGTCGCATGCATGAGTTCAAAACGTCCACTCTCCGAAAGCAAGTTCTCGATCACAAGAGGAGGGTGGATAGCAAGCGAATATTGAACTGGACCATGCTCCTTGGACCTTTCTTTACCAGACTTATCTGGCTTTCCGGTTTGTTTGACCGCTCTGCCTTGTGTGCGTAGCGGTTCTTGCTGTACACTGGATTTTTCCTTTTCAATACATATCTTGTCATTTAAGACTGGTATTAATGGGCTCCGTTTCACCTCGATTACATAGCAGAAGGGTGCGAATGAGACTTCATTATTGTCTTGAACAATAGGGCACGAAACCTGCAGTCCACTGTTAAATCGATTTCTCTCTTGCGGTTCGTTTCTATTTCTCTCTCTGGCATACATTGATGCAGACTCGTGGACGATCTTGGCTAGCTGCACCGGTCTTGATGAAAACTGAACTGAAGCCGATGAGTCTGTCCCAGGAGCTGTTGCGGCATGCATCAGGGATTCTAGAAGGTCTCGGTCGATGCTGGCTTCCTTACTAATGTCCTGTGGTTTCAACCAAAGTGCTCCAAGGTCATTTCCTGGATGATGAAGTGCAGCATCGATGACGCCGAAAGGCACTCGGTGGAATTCTCCAGGACGTAGAGCGTCGAAGAGAAATTCTGACTCCCCGCAAACCATGCTGTGTGTGAAGGCGTCAAGAGACGGCTTTTCCTTCACAGTTCTATCCGAAGGAGAATCAGAAGGCTGAACGAGAGAATCTGGATGGAAGGCCAGGCAAATTTGATGGCTTGTTCTGTTACTAATGGTGAAAACAGAAGATAATGTCACTTCCCGACCACCCGACCAAGATGAGCCAGCTTCGCTGAGGAGTTTTACAGCATTACAGAGTTGCCAATTGTCCAAAAGCTTCTTGGAAACCTTGAGTGACCGAGGAACCAAATCATGAAAGCGCCTACCAATGTTGTCAACTGAAATACCTGTTACCCACTTGAAACCCGGAATTTGGACGTCAACAGTGTGGTCCAGTTCAAACGGGGCGCCACTGCCCTCAAAGGGGGTCTCGAAAGGAACTTCGACGACTTGAAGGTTGCAAAATGTCGACATGGTGGCAGGAAAGCGAAGCTTGGAAGACTGCGCGTGATCGACGTAAGCAATCCTTGTGTGAGATTCAGACAGAGACGAGGACGATTCGTACGATTGGTGTACTCGCAGCGTGTCTCCAGTGAGATTTTTCAAAGAGAACGCCACTCTGTCGTTGTTGTCGAGCGCGGGTGGTAGCTGGTGAACTACGCATAATCCGGGTCTTTCTTTTGAAGCAATTTTTTCATCAAACAGTCGATTCCGGCTCAAGGACTCCAAGAGGCCATAGTCTGAAAGGCGTCTCTCCATGTTTGCAGATGTGCGGTCATCTTTGGACTTGCCGAAGACCCCCACACGAAATGATTTAAAGGTATTGATTGTATCATCAATGCTCTCTAGCAGGGCGCCAGATATATTAGCATGTAAAGGGCAATCTGAATTGAATGTCAAGCCTTGGCCTCTCTTAGAAGATTTCTCATACAATATAATGCACTTGTATGCTTCGATGAGAGGCTCCCAGCTTCTTGTTGATGCAATTTTGAAGTGGTCAATCCACAAGTGGAGGTCGATCCCAGCCTGAAGATCTTTAGTGGCAAGGATCTCCTCACTTATGGGATTACCGTCACTTCTATCACTGAATGCACGGCCAGAAAGGCGAGAAGCACTCAACACAAGCGACGGAATACAGACTGCTGCCAAAGGATGATGCATCCCAAGAATAGGGTCGCTGAGGAAAACGCGAACACCAGACAGTCGAGCACACAGAGAAAAGGTATATTCTGTACTCTCTCCGTTGTTTTTCCTGGATAGATGACTTTTGTCAGTTCCACTCCTATCAACGTCGTTGCTGACAAATGACACTAATTGGCTAAAGGCCAGTTCCAGATAGTCGTAGCTGAAGTATGTATTGCAGATACTTGGGCCGAGGTGCCGAGAAGGATTTAATATTGGTTTCAAAACAGTAGGAGTGGGAAAAATTAGCGGTTCGACCTGAAGGTCAGAAGACTCGATTCCAATCAAGGCGCCTGTATCACTGATATCACTTTCCCGAAGTGGTATTCGAGCAGAGACATTCATGTGATTTGTCCTCTGGTCGAATTCATACAAGACTCCAAAAGACAAGTTTTCAATTAAAGTCCGAACACCAATGTCAGCTCCTGTGACGCCACGTATTCCCCGCGCTTCCAACGGTGTTTTATACTCTTTCGTCATTGTGATTGCCATGCCCGTAGCAACGATCTCTTGTGAGGAAAAGGAGGACCCAATTGACTTGTATCGATAGTAAAGGCCCCTGTTTTCTAGAGAAAGACAGGGATCGTGAACATTACTTGGATTGCTTGGAATGATAAGCATTGGGCGGACGAGCCAGAGGCGAAAGTCAATATTCATGCCTTGATCATCTTCATTGGCCGTAGAGACATCGGTACTGTTTGCACCTTCACGGGCCTTAAGAATTGATCTCGCCCTACGTCTTTCCTTTTCCGCGTCAAACGCTGGGTGCCCATAGTCCTCGTCCTTAAAATACGCGGCGAAATACTCAAGTAAACACCAAATCGAGGAAAGGTCAGCAGAAGTGCCATCCATCGCATTAAGGCCTAGATTGACGAGGCAAGAGTTGTCTGGGCTCATAAAAACTGACAATTGGAAAGAATATGACAAGTCTCTAAGCAGTGTCTGTCTGCTGCAGTCTAAACCCCAAGATAAATCGGCACGAGAGGAATGAAGACCCTCCCCGGAAAGACCTTTGTTCGTTACCGCAAAGGTGTGAGGGAACGAGAGTCTGTCTTCACAGCAGTCGACTATTTCAAAGGAATCAGAGGTACAAGCGACACGTAGAAGGCCTTCTTCATCGCTCTTCATTCGAAAGGCAAAGTTTTTCGCAATCACAGCGGTGGGCTTAGCCACGATACCAGCATTTGCGCCATCAAGGACATCTTCTTGAAAATGACATCGCCAATGAAAGTCGTGAAAATACAGTGCCATCTCAAATTGTTGAGGAGAAAGTTGCTTGAGGCGATCCGTGAACAAACGCGTACCATATTCTGGCCAGTCCTCAGGACAAGGCGAAGTCACAGCATTGTCAACAATTGTAGACTCGCTAAACGGAAATAATCTCGGAAGCTCCTGCATGTTTTTGTACCAAACCGATAGAATTAGGTAGAAGTGATCCCTCTGCATGTCTAAATCAAAGGTCGAAGCCAAAGGAACCGGCGTTGTCTTTCTATCCACATGATCCCTAATGAGAATCCTAAGTTGTGGCACGAAGTCAACTAGAAGCTCAAGGTCCGCTGGACAACTGGTCACCTCGATCCACAATGGTTGTTGCCTCAAGCTTTCATTTCTGTAAACAGGTTTGCCCGACTTTGCACGCTCAGGACCCAAAGATAGCGAATTTTGAATTTCAGATGGCATGTCAGCGAGGAAGTCCGACCCAATGAGGGCTGTGAATACTTGGGTGGAATTCATTTCGATCTTAATTCTTTCAAACCAGTTAATGTCGTGAGCTGATATTCTATTCATTGAAATATCTGGCTCGAGGTCCTTCTTTTGTGAAGAGTTTAGTAGGGTATCTGTCACCCAGCTCTCCATGCAATCATAAAAGCTATCTTCGGTGGCATTTCTTTCTGAGCGAACACCTCCTTCCATGTTAGCTGGATTTCTCAAATTGTACACAGGCCGAAGACAATCTGGATTACAGTTGAGGTCCTCTTCATTAAGATCCCACGATTCTGATACATGAAAGTTTGATACATAGATTTTGTTCGCTTCCACAGCCAAAAGATCCTTGCTTTCTGAACTAACAGGAAAAACAAGAGACGAACCAGAAAGAGATATATGATAGCGTGTTGGAGGTGGAGGGTTCCCATTAACGTCGACACCATGATCCGTACGAAATTTGGTCAAAAATTTTTCAACCCCATGCAAAGGGTTGTGGAAAAATTGCATCAACTCATTAATGAATCTTCGCAACACAAATATACGTACACCAATTATATCAAGTTCCAACTGCATCGGCTCACTCCAGATATCATGTGGATCATCTATCGTAACAGAAAAACATGGACTTTCTGGGGGCTTGTTTTCACAGAATGTAGACACCACGCTGGTATAGTTTTGTCCCTCTGGCGTAAGGTCTTGTAAATCGAATGTACTGCTCTTCATGCGGACTTTTGCCGAGCATCTATTTGATTTTGATGCAGACGAGCGCTCAAACGTAGTGTTTCCAAATAGACAACGAGCAAAGGGGACCATCTCATCAGAAGAAAAAATGACGGACATATGCTTCACAGAACCAGATACGAGGAAGAAGGCAGATGGAACGGATTCATCGTCGTCTTGAAGGCGGAGAGAACTCGTCAACGACGCAAGGGCAAGAACTGCATCTGATACGTCGCTTTCTGAAAAGATAATATTGACTGAATCGGCATTGAAATCGATGCATGTTTCTCTTCGTCTTTCTGCACAAACTTCCATTGCTGTGACAGGGTCAGAAAGGAGTGATCTCGCGTAGCCACCACCGCCAGCTTCTTCTTGACAGTCCTTTTCGTAGAGAACGAACATAGCTCCGTGGTTCGCAGGGAGTGAGACAGCTTCCTCAAGCTTGCTGCCCTCCCTACCAACGGGAAGAACGCGCATAAATTGAGAACCTTTGCCGTTCTTAATCTCAACCAATCCCGCATTCAATATCAATACATGATCATATGAATAATTCGTGAAGGAGAGGTCAATTCCATCTGCGACAGTTACGACCAATAAGTTCAGGAGAGATATAGCCTCGTCATGCCCGAATCCAAGCCGAGGAATAGCAGCTGCGACAGTTTTCTCTACTGCATTCTTCAAGGTAGTTTCTATGATATCAAATGATTCTGTAGAGTCATTTTCCCACTGATCATTGTCAACATCAGGTGCACTCTCCGTAGCAACAGTATCATCCTCAATTCCTTCATTCGATATGTTGGGCATTGCCAAATCTTCTTGACTGGTAGACAGCTCAGCCGTGGCAGCACCAACTTCGACAAGTATATGGGCTTTCATGTCTTTGAGATCTGATAAAAAGTTATCACGAGCGATCTTGGTGCATTCCGACGCTTCTTCACGGGATAAACCGAGAGCCACAAGACGGTTGACGCAAATCTGGGTCGAAGAAGTCATCACGTCTCGCTGGGGACATTCAAGATCAAAACATGAAAGATGGGAAAGAAAGTCTGATACAGTTTCTTCCAAGAGTATCTCTCTCACTCTCAATCCATCAATTGACTGGAGACTCTTCCGTTGATCGTCTTCGTCGGACTCAATAATCAAACTGATAGAAGAAGCTGAAAACTGTACATCTGTCAAAACAGCGCTCGCAAGCTCGGCAATGCGAGGGCGAAGCTCAGGCGAAATTTCCGTCTTACACGTGGAGCCAAAACGCTCTTTCATGGTCATGAAAACAGAGAAGATGACGTCAAATCTCTCTTTCGAAAGAAGCATATAGGCAGACGATGCCTTCGCAGTCACGACAAGTCGAGGAATAAAAGACGCCATCTCGTTGCTGGAATTTACCACTGAAATGACGCAGTCGCAATCGATTGGATCACGAGTGATTTTTAACATCTGATTGTCATCCGTTCTCACAACAAAATCCATCGACCGGATCGAAAATTGAACATGCGAAAATCCTTGAGAAGAATCCTTATCGAGAATCTCAGCTGGATTGAGGAGGAGGTCAAATTTTATATTTTTGTTTGCACCAGCCTGAACGCAACTACTGGTATGAGGATCAACCCAAGAGCCATCAGTATCAGCTATTATTGAGTCGGGACTGCCATCTCGTATCTTTACGTGTCCCGAGCAAGCCTGCGCCACTCCTTGGCCCGAGAAAGCAACACTACAAATCTGAAGAGACATAATTTCCATAATGATCTGGGACGGGTCCGATGTTGCGGGTAGAAGAAACTCCAATCCAGCTACTCCAAGAGAAAATTCAATGTTTCTTATCCACTTTCCACCAGTATTTGTTGATACTAGCTGTGTGTATTCGTCCCAAAATGGGATTGGAGAACTACTGTAGTTGTGGGACGGGTACATATCGAAGTCTCTCGAGATGAAGCGACTAAATCTATCCAAACCTTTGATGTCCACAACAGCTTGAATCTTGGCAAAATCTACGTAGCATGCCGTCAAGTGCTGGCTTTTTTGGTTGGA
>Ga0099799_10147_pt1 | contig 21422 bp, 9 predicted proteins | sample Uncmet6_SortLC_1_FD_89033 | JGI IMG/M metagenome (GOLD analysis project Ga0099799, IMG submission 89033) | Marine eukaryotic communities from CALCOFI LINE 67, Pacific Ocean - CN11_C50_N6_SortLC_1 | ecosystem: Environmental > Aquatic > Marine > Oceanic | place: Pacific Ocean: Monterey Bay...
TCGGTGGCGATTCCATTCGCGCGCCCAGATCTGCCAACCTACCTCCAGATCACATCGGGCTCAAAATTATCGGCCATTGACTTGTGGAGGCAGAACGACAGACAGGTGTTGCCGCAGGAGATGCTGAGCGTGCAGTCCTCGTCGGGGTGGGGGCAGGAGGCCGGCCACGCGGCCAGGGGAACCGGCTCCATGGACAGCTGGGCTGGATCCGCGGCGGGGACGCTGTCCATGGTGCAATTCAGATACGCGGTGGCAATGACAGGGAGGGAGACGGGGAAGACATATCTGTGTCCTCGTGAGAGATTCTTGGTTCTCTCGTTCTCTCACAAGATCAAGATATCAATCAAGATACTAGCTAGCTAGTAGTGGTCTATGATGCCCTGATACCTCTGGTACTTAGTACCTCGTAGTCTCGTATGGTGTGCATAATATGCATAATATTATGCATTATATATATACTACGAGTACTACTAGAGTATATATACTAGCTAGCTCTAGAGTATAATTTTTTATATAATATTGGTTGTCATATGCATAAAGCACATGCATTCATGTATGTAATATGCATAATTAGTGACTACTAGCTACTCTAGAGTAGTACCTGGGGATTCCTGTCAGAAGTCAAGCATTCTACGAGTACGAGCTTCGAGGTCAAAACGTCAAAACTGATCTGGTTGGGGATGAGTTTTTGGCGAGCTCGTAGCTAGTATTAATTGATGTACTCTTACGTATTATGCATAATATGCATACCCCCCCGTACTAAAGTACTAATACAGCTGTAATACGAGCTCGTACGTTAATACCGTCGGCCTTTCCGCTCTCGGTATCCATCATCCATCATCCACCACGTCCATTAACCCGTCCAATGCCATCCCATCCAAATCATGGCCGCCAACATCACCTTGGCGGGCCTAACTTCCCGCGTCCGGGAATCCGCGGACTTGGAAGCCCTTTTCTCGTTGCTCCCGCTAGAGGTCGTGACTCGTCCTGGTGCCCTCCTCTACACCGCCGCGGCCCTCCTCCTCGCCACGGCCTTCTTTCAGAGATACGCCTTTACCAGGCCGCCCCGGGTCCCTCTCAAGCGCCTGCCCCGCCGGCCGACGCTGCAGGTCACTTTCAAGCCCGATCGCCTGGGGGAGGCGCAGTCTTTGGCCGCGGCGCCCGCGGTCGCCAATCCAGCAGCGCCCCTTCCACCCCGCCCGCCGCCGCCAGGGAGCGGGTGGGAGAAGCAGCCTGCCGATCCCATCCGGCTGGCCGGCGAGGAGTACTCGCCCGTCCCCCCCATCAAGAGGCGCGCCGGGCTGAGGGGATGGGACGGCCCCGATAGTTTCGTCCCCGACCGGGATTGGGACCGGGACGCTGACACGGCCACCACGTCGGACGAAACGGCGGGGGGCAGCTCGGGCAGGGCCTCGGCCTCCTCGGTGGCTCACTCCGCCTCTCGCACCGACGCCCTCCCCGACTCTTTCGCCCCGCTCCTCTCCAGCTCCATCATGGAGGTGGCCAGGCATCAGGTCACCCCGGACCTTTTGCACGCCGTCCAAGCCGAGGGCGGGGTGAGGCTGAGGGAGGGCAGGCACGACCTCCCCCTGAACAAGGACCCGTCCCGTCCACAGCTGGTGCTGGCGGTGGGGCGGGAGGGATGCCGTATCTCGGTCAGAGCAGCCGTGGGAAGTGACGGCCTCAGCGAGGACGAGGACCTCGACGTCGGCCGGCCTACGACCTCTAGGTCGTGCCCCATGGTGAAACATGCGGGCATAACCCTCGACCCGCCCCTGCCCTTGGCCAACGTGGCGCCCACGCTAGTTCACATCCCAACACTGTTCGAGGACAACATGGTCCCGTCCATGAGGAGGATTCAGATCGTCCGCTATCTGCTCGACCTAGTGGGCCTCATGTCCTTCTTTCTTGAGAAGATCCTCTGGATTGTCGAGAGCAAGTGCCAGATCCATTTGTCCAAAGTCCGCGTCACCCCCTTCTACAAGGGGGACTGGCGCCTTAGCCTCAGCTTCTCCGGCCACCTGCTCGTCTTTGGGTGGATCCCCATCCCCTTCATAGGGGTAACGCTCCCGGCCTTCATCATCCCCCAACCCCATGCTCTGCTGGAGAAGCTGCTCACGGCCCAGCCCCTGGCGTCGGCCAAGATCCGGAGGGAGAACATTGAGGAGCAGAGGATTGCCCTGGCCCTGACCAGAACGGTCGAGTCCTGGCACTGCAGCACCTCTGCTGTGGCCACACCACCCGCCGTGGGTGTGGATCTGACTGCGCCGGGCGGCTTGACGGTGGCGCTTGAGATGATGCACGGCCGGGACTTATTCGCTGGTGTCAGAAGGCAGCAGGAGGGGCAGGGGCTAAGTCCGACGCCCGGGGCGGCGGGGTCTGGAGAGCAGGCGGCTCCAGCCAACATCACCATGCCACGAAACATCTCAGGGGATACGCTGTCATCGTGGGCCAGCCAGGGCGATGGGACAAACCAGGGAAGCAGTGCGGCAGCAAGGCGGCGGAACGGCTTTGGTACCGCCTCCGCGCCTCTTCCGCAGCGGGGCGGTCCGGTGGCGCCCGCGGCGGTCCCTGCGACTGAAACATTCGATGCCAATCAGCTTGTTCCGTGGCTGTTCGAGCTGTCGGCGAAGGGACGCGTCGACGCAGACAAGGTGTCTGTGGCCGTGACGAAGCTCTCCCTCACGCATGAGAGCGTCGCCAGTTCCCATGCCACGAGCAGCTGGCTGTCGATGACGGGCAGCATAGTACTCAGCAAGGCGAACCCCAAAGTCCCTGCGTTGAGTTCGAGCCCAATCGCGTCGCCCATCAAAAGTTTGGCTCAGACGAGAAGGTTATCGAGCGACTTGCATTTCAATTCTCTCGCTGGGTCGTCGGATTCTCCCTCGGTCTGCGAGATCTTGCTCTTTTCGGACCAATCGTCATCTACTGCATCCTATAGTAAGCGCTTGGCTCATCTCCTGGCGTACGATTATGCCTTTGATATTGCGGACGACACTCACCTCGACGCTATCAGCTTATCCATTGGAGCCGACCACCACATGCTCAAAGGCGATACTATCATCACGACTGTAGTGGAGTCCATTTACGCTCATGGATCTCTCAGTGCCCGAGAGGGGGCCATGTTTGATGCCACCGAGAAACGGAAGAAGCGGAACATTTTGCGTCATTTGCCAGCAGTCGATTTTACAGCTGGGATTCAGAATATTTTTATTCCGGAGGGAAGCATGTCGTACTCAGATGATGGTCAAACCAAGTGTTTCCCTGAATTGAAGGGAGGCAAAATGAAGATTCGTATCACGGGAGGTTTCATGGATGATGCATCGACGCGCCGCGATTTCAACGATGAGACAGATAGTGTAGACTTCGTCTCGGACGGTATCAAAGTCGTAACTGATTTCAGTGCTAGCTCATTTGTTCTTAACAACGAAACGAACATCCATGAATTTCCAGAGCTTGAGATTATGGAGAGTATCATGTCGGTAGTTCTTTCTGGAACCTTCGGAGGAAGTATTGCGACATATCTGAGGCCCCAGAGCCTTGGGTCCTCAACCTCTGCAAAGGGTCCGAACGTACTTAATCCACTTGAGGCATACGAAATCGACTTCAGTGGCTCAAACCTCTCGTTGAAGCTTAAGGAGGGCCACGCCACTCTTGGTCATAGACGAGTTATTGTGCCTTCTGAGACAAGCTTTGCTCTAAAGATTGTTGACAGTGTTGTTGACATGAGCCTGGAGGGAGAGACTGAGTGTGAGCTCTCCTGGGACTTTCAGGGGTCGAGTCCTATACTGCAGGTTGTTGGTGTTGGACAGCATCCTCGATATGCTGCACATGAAAATCGCAGGCAGGCAGAAATTCTCATCCGAGACCTTCGTCAGGGGAGGTTCAATCTCCAAGTTTCACCTGTTGGTGGAATGTCTATCAATAAGGCGGTTACTTCTCGGGAAGACCGGGAAGGTCTTTACGACTGGAAATTCTTCAATGCTCTTGTGGACCCGGATGGAGAAAATTCTTCTCGCCTGATGCAAGTCATTCACGACAAGAAGACAATGAAGCAGTTGCTGAAGGTAGTAAAGCTTATCAACTTCGACCTAGAGAGGCTCGCATACTTTTCTCTCACCCGAGCGTGGAGGGCAAAAGATATCATGGACAAGGAGGGAATGACAGACCCGGGGAAAATTATCCCGGGCCATCGCATGGCAAGGCTAATGTCACTCTTTCTAGGGGGGGATCTACGTCATGTTGAAGAGATTTTGCCAATCATTGAGCGCGCTACTGCTGGAGAGGGGCTTGACATCGTGAAAGTCAAAGATCTATTGCGCAGTACTGTGGAAGCCTACGATGATTGGGCTCCCGAGATTGATCGCATAGCACGGTGGATTGATGTATGCTTGAGCCCTCAGGATGCAGAGAAGCCTTATATTCTCCACGAAGTTCCACCTTTGTCGGAACTTCGCTGCTACTCTTCTTTTTTCAATGGCATCCCGTCAGCAAAAGAGATATATTCAACCCTACTTGAAAAGCAGCAGCTACCTTTAGACCCTTCGTTTTCTACTCTCGTTGGTAAGGTTGCACCATATATGAGCTTGTCTCAGATAGAATTTGTTTTGACTTCAAGAAAGCGTCCTTCCGACTGGCAGCCAAAAGATTTGAGAAGGCTGCGATATGTTTATAGCATCAAGAAGAAGGTTGAGGGTATATCTGAGAGCTATGGTGGTCTTTCTTTCTTGCCTCAGAGTTTCTTTGTATCGATCTATATCGGAGAGGCCACCCGTGCGAGCCTTAGAGCGTCCTCCCATTGTTTGGAGAAGAACGCAGATTCCGTTAGAGACGAGCCAGTGTCTTGGCCAAGTGAACAATTTCGACGCACGTCTACCCTCTCTCGACTGAGAGGTAGGCGTATGAACGCACCGCAAGTAAGCTACGTCCGCGATGATTCAGCTCAGTTTAGCTCGGGTGGGGGAAATTCAAACGAGAACTTTCTGTCACCAGCCGCGAGAGTGGCGTCTATGAAAAATTTGGCACAACGCAAAAGTGCTCGAAATGGACGTCCTGTTACTGCGGATAAGGACCAGGTAGGAGCAGAGTCTTCCACTCAGTTTGACCTTGGAGATTCTTTACTTGGGCCTCAAGATGTCGCCATTCTGTTTCAGGCTGGATTGACGTCTTCGATGAAAGGAAGCACCGTTGTGCAGCTTAATCAGCGTATGCTGCTCGATCTCATGGCTAGCCAGCCAAGCACCTTTGCAGTCGCTGTCCTCGCTGAAATTGGGACCCCTGGAGGTCACGGTAGTCCTCGCAGTCTGACTTCAGCTCTCATGGCTCTTCTTGAATTGGATCAGAGTTCCTTTACTCGATTCCATCGCATTGATATGCACGCTCTTCTGGAAAGCTGGCTCCCCGGCTTTAAAATTCCTCGGAGAGATGACTACTTGGCTGGAGGGCGGTGGGCACGTCAAAGTTATTATGAAAGCCTTTTTGGAGTGGCAAAAAGTATTCTTGAAGATGCCGAGATGTATATGGCACTGAAGGGTCACATCCAGCGAGTTCGTCATAATAAAGAGAGCGATCCTATGCCGTTGGCAAAAGAGCTCGAAACTCATTCTGATTCAATCGGTATTGATATTGACAGCTCAAATGGAGATCTTACAGCGAAACCTACCACAAAATTGATGGAGACTAGTGATAGGGCGCGGCGATCCATCGCTGCTGCCGACGCTCAGGGGCGTCTTGCCTTGAAAGATATAAAGCAATCTCCGCACTCCTCTGTGGAGGAAATAGAATCTTGCCAAAAGGCCACGGAACTCTACAGGGAGGCTTTCGATGCTTGCTCTGCTGTGCTCATTTTGGACAAACTTGCTTTTCAAGCAGATTGGTTCAAATCCTTTTTTCGTCGTAACTATGATGCTCTGATGATCAAGTCCGTCTACGATAATGTTGTTGAAGATACAGACAACGTCCGTGATTGGATGGATGGCCTCATGCGAGGAGACAAGAATCTGAAAGATGCGTCGTCTCACCATCGCCGAGGTGCCAGCGGAAATGAAGAAGATTTGGTTGGTGAGCGAAAAACTCCAATGCACGCCCCCTTACTCAGTCCCCTTCCCCAGCCGCTGAGGGAGCTGTCTGAAACGTTGATGCATCATATTCCCTTCATTCCGAACGATCTCCCAGTGTTTGCCCCTCGCGGCAACAGGGATGATAATGAGGAAGATGAGGCAGGGTTTTTTTCAAAGCCAACAGATCGAACGGAGCAAGAGATTATTGACGGAATCATTGACGTTCTCTTCTTTCAAGAAGAGGAAAAGGACGCCCTACGAAGCGACCCCCTCGTAAGACTTTTGATTGCAAATTTTCCTGGCGAATATGATTTTACCATTGTCACAGCTTTCGGTGTGATTACAGAGGGCGAGAAGGGTTTGGAGCTCGCTGATGCATTGAAGCGATTAGAAGACAAACGAGGCGTCAAGGCCATTCGATCCAATACTGGTACTGCTCGCTCGTTCGAGTTTAATGCTAGCAAGATTGAGGAGGGAATTGAAAAGGCTGTTCAGTTGGGTAAACCGTTTGGCTTGCTGGGATATTCACAAGGGTGTGCCAATGCCCTAATGGCGGAATCACTACTTCTCTCAGGCTCACCTGATCAACAAAAGATGATTAACTCGACCGGAAAAGGTTTGGTTTGCCGCCAGATGTTATTCAGTGCAGCTAATGGATCGATGCATGGCCCTTCTTCCGATGCGAAGGTACAGCGTTTGATTACAATGGCTGAAGCTTTTTTTAAATATCAGCAAGGATACTTTTCGCGAGCTTTTATTTCAACAGTTCTGGAGCTGCTGACAGGAGCAATGGATAGTTCTGGCTTTCAGAAATTCATTGGCGGAACACAAGCTTTTCTCCCTGATGGAAATAGAGCATTCTGGAGAGAAGCGCAAAATCTTCCTCATGTTCCCACCACGGTACTTCGTGGTGTACTGGAGGCGCACACGACACCTGAATCATTGGATATGACGTCAAATTTGCTTACAAAGCAGAGTGGATCTGCTCTGCACGATTCCCAGGTACATGTCTACGACGCTGTCGGACATCCTGTCTACACCATTAACCGAAATGGAAAGTTGTTGGAAAAGTCTGATATGGGAGGCGCTGTGCAGCGAACCAATCATTGGTCACCTTTAGACCAGGAGGTTGCATTCGTTAAGACGAAACGTGACGTTGGGCAAGCCGTCTTTGAATGTGCCAAGGATCGTCATGTAATGCCTTGGGTTGACGTGAATGCACGATTTGGCTTCATCCAGTATGTTCCTGAATGGGTCAGTCTTTCAAAAAGCAAGAGCGATTGTGCTGAATGCGACGAAGAAGGATATGATTGTTCCTGAGACCACTTCTATAGTCTATATTGTATCGATATTAAAACATTTCATCTATCTGTTATAAATCGTCGTTTAGTCACCTTTCAGTAGGCTTGTAATGTGCTCATGAAGCTGGACGAAAACTTCCCTTGTAGTCTTCATGAGACTGTCATCACCGCTTGTGTAGCGCCTGTTCTCATAAGCGATGACGACGGAACAACCATTCCCATCCCTCAAAACTCGAACGAATAGCGTTCCCGTGTTGTGCACGTATTGATTCGCTGGGAATTTTAGTCGCCGACCAAATCGAGAAACGGGGAAAACATAGTCAGAGAAGCCCCCGTCCTCCTCAATCTCATTATAATCCATCATGATTGTACCGTCTGAGATGAAGCCTAAGCTAGGGAGCGATTCTTCTACCACATTTGTCGTCTCCTTGTCACGGACTGGGATCAAAATGGGGGCAAGGAAAGGGTGGAGTTGGACCCCGCTCGCAATACTATCTTGCGGGAAGGGGACAAGCCGGAGACCATACTGAGCGCACCGGCGCTGAAGCAACTGACTCTGCGCATCCACCTGAATTGCATTGGCAACAAGCCAATGCAACATGATTTTGTAAGTGTTCCTTGTGTCAAAAGTGGACTCCATAACAATCTCCATCCACTGATATGTCTCACTCGAGCCCTTGCGCAAGGCCATTCTGTAGTACTTGAATGGATCAAAGGCTCCGCGTCTGCGATTCCCAGAAGTACCAGCATCATCGTCCTCCATATCAGTGCTTCCGATAATTTTTATATCCATCTCCTTTGGGTCATTCTGCTTAAGCATCTGTCTACTTATATAGTCTAATAGCCGCTGAAACTTCTTTACGTACTCTGCCTCCTTGCCAGGATCAGACTCGTGTTCCGGAATTATTCGGAACATGATTCGGCGATATCGGCTGGTTTCAAAGAGCTTTTGCTCTGCGTCACCACAAATCAGATTGTCGACTTTGTTCCAAAGATATTCATCGTTATACTTGCTGAACCGCTGGGAGACTCTAGTATACCGCTGGAGGGTTGGACACCACAGATTGTAATGATAGAGCTGTGTGTTTGCCGGGTCGTTAGTCGCAAATCGAGAATAATAACGAACCACTTCAATAGAATCTGAATGAGGATTATACGAAAGAATTGTCAATCTGTGTCCCATGCTAAGCGTAAAGGTCTCTTCCGAGGACATGGATGATTCCATATTATGTGGCTGGGGCCGTTTGCCTACGAGTGTTCTACCACCAGAAGAAGGAAAGCTCGCAATATCGCCACCTGGCTTTTGTTTAACTGTAGAAAAAAAGGCCAATGATGAGCAAAAGGTGGTGAGAAAAATCGTAAGATAACAATCAAACTTGGCAAGAAAGAAGAAAAGATGGGACATACTCTTTCGTTCTTTTTCCCCCACAAATGCACTGTGTTGAATGACCGACCGAGGAACGATCTGAAAATCTTGGATTAGCCTCTGCTTCACCATTTCTCGAAGCAAGTCAGAATGAGATTGGTAGTACGTGCGATCCATATCATCTAACGCAACTGAATAATGACCAAACTGAAATTTTGATGGATCATTCAACTCTGTAGGCGTTGGATGATAATCAATAGTAGTGGGCAAAATGGCGGGCTGGCACAAAGATTTCCAATTTGGGCCTGCGTGCCGCTTAAACTCGATCTCTCCTGGAGGGAAGACATGGCTCCATCTACGACGATTGTGTGTCCTCTTTGCCAAAACTTCTTCCTCATCTTGTTGCCTAAAAGGATTTAGTACCCAAGCCTTACGCCGCGTTGGTTGGGATAACGGCACCGTGGTTGCTAAGGGTTTATTACCACCGCCATGATGGCTTCGGTGCTTGGACTTGCTCTTCCCTTTCTGTTTGGTGCCATGTTTGTATGGATATTGTTGATGATGCTGCTGTTGCTGTTGTTGATGTCGTAGAGTTTTTGATGGACTGGACGGAGAGCCAGCGATTGTTACTTCTCTTTGCCTGTCTGAATTTGGCTCCTTTAGATTTGGGCCACCCTTGGGCGTCGGTGCGGCGATCGACAGCGGGAGCTTTCGCCCACCTCGTGAAGTATCTGCTGCACCATAGTACGAAGATGGTGCAATGCTAATGTGCGTACCTTTCTCCAGCAGTGGTCTTGATCCCCGCGGCATTGTCCGCAAAGCTCTTGCGACAAACGAGGGAGGTGGAAGACTTTCATCCACAGAGCCAAGCGGCATTCCAATTGCATTGAGCAAGGAAGGCGAAAGGTCTTTGGACACATCATCAAACGGGCCCATGGAGGATGGACCTGCAAAGGAAGAAGGGGTAAGGGACTTGAAACGATCCATTCGATTCATAGAAGCGTGTTTCGAGAGCGGTACTCCGTCAAACTGTGTGAGAGCGGCCCCGATGCCTCCCATCGATTGCTGCGGTTTGCCTGTAAGCCTGCTGGAATGATCACTTTTTCGTGGTGACAGCGCTCCCCAATTTGGTCGCAAATTAGTTGTTTCCCGTGCGCCAAGGATCAGGGGGACTTGTACCACACCGGTGGTCACCGGATCGCTTCTATTTTGATGAGCTTTGGGAGTCGGTGCTGCAAACACAGCCGAATCATAGGTAGACATGAGCTTCATCATGGACGCGGCGCTGTGAGAAAAATTGTGCTCTATGTTGTCAATCGAAGATAAGGAGCCCTCGCTACTTTTTTCATAGTTGCCAAAAGTAGTGGTTGTCTCTTCAGCATCTATTGCCAAGAGGGGCAGGTTCATATCTGAAGACGGCTGTATCTGCATGCCAGGGCCTTTCCCATGGCTATTAATACCTCTGCTGAGGCCAAAAGCTGTCAAGTGATCAGAAGATTGCTCTGCCGAACGACCTAATATGTAAGAGTAATGACTCGCAAAAGAAGAAGAGGGACTGGAGGTATCGCTACCAGATGCATGTCTTTCCAAGCGAGTCGTAAATGGACTGGCAGCGATGTCATTGTCATGGGATGGCAGGGACGAACCACCGCTAGAGACAGGATACGGTTCCTTTTTACTGAAATCAACTGTACCCCATTCACGTAGGGTACCCAACTCTGAGGCTTTTCGAACACTTCGGTGCGGATCAACCTTTTCCATGCTTTGATCTTGAACGGGTTCGGAATTGTCTTCCTTTTCTGTTGAGGAGGTTGACTGGTCCGAAATCATCAATCTTAAAGCAGACGGTACTACTAAGAGCGACTCTCCGCGATTTCGCGGCCGACAAGCCTCAAGGATGTCTTCAAAATCTCGGTTCGTGATCAGATGCCTCTGCTGCCTTTGTGAATGACTTCTTTCAGCAGCCTGCGGATGATTGGACAATTGAGTATCGAACATTGGGCGTCGAGAAACCTTCTCGGATGGGCATTCTGGATCGACCTTTCTAGGCCCACGAACGATGAAACCGTTGGCAGAAGTTTGTATTCCGGATAGCATGGAATAGTTCGGGAATAGCGAACTATCATGAAGAGAATGACCGTCACCTGTACGAGGAGGGGAGCTACTTTCGTCATCATAATTGAAATATGACAAATGCATCCAGTGCGGAATCTCAAAGTATGTTTTCCAATCATCAAACCCCTTGTGTCCCGTTTGGCCTGTAGTTGCTATTTCCTTGTAAAGAAAAAATGGGGCTACATGGAGTGGGGGCAGGCAGAGACTGAGCATGTCGCTTCCAATACCATTGTCCATCATTCTTTGCTTCGTAATGCTGGCGAGGCCCTTATCAACCTCAAATACTCCACACCCGGCAGATACGACAACGACACTATTGCCAGTACGGTGTAGGTCTCTGTCCATATAATGGAACTGCAATAGGTTGAGGGTGATATTAATGGCTTCAAGTAAATTTCCCTGTGCCGCAGTCGAGGGAACTCGGCCCATATTAGGGTCCACGTTCCATCCAAGTTCTGCAGGATAGCTAACGAATGCCTTCTTGATCTTGTGGACAAGCGACTCCCAGTTAGTCCTCGTTTCATTCTGAATTACCATTCTATAGTGATCCTCGTAGACTCTACCATCATTTTCGCTATCAAATGCAACACCGCTCATTCCTTCACGGGACCGAGGCATCTTCGAATCGGGCTTATTGCGCCAATATGTTCGGCTGAAAAAAACCACCGTGAGTGAATGGGTAACATCGAGTTGTTCCCACTTCTTAAATAGTCGATGCATGAACGACACGAACTTGTCAAAGTATATTTCGCATGTGCGTCCCTCATCACCCCCCTCCCTATTTCCTATGTTTGCTTCATACGGAGATGCATAATCCCACATTTCGGTAGATATCTGAACGAGCCAAATGATTCTGGTCGAACGACTGCGGAAAGTTATCTTGGTTTCCTCAGTTACGATTCCCGAAAGAGCTTGACGATCACCGTGGCGAATCTCAGTCGCATTTGCTCGAATGCCATCAGCTGAGGAATCAAGTCGAACGCCTTCGTACAGCCATCGACCAATAAGAGATTTTTGAAAGTGATGCATCTCTCCCCTCGAAATAAATTGGTCCTTGAATGTCACGAGAACAAAATCTGCAGATATCTCGTCGAGCACTTCTGCTTCGTTACTTTCGTAAATCTTTGTGACAGTGACTTGGTCGTAGTTAGATAGATTGTACAAGTCCGCTACTTGCCGCAATATTGATATCTGCGTACGGGCCGAGCTCTTGATGCTGGTAAGTGTCTTTTCAGTCACTGTAATTACGAATGAAGTACGGAGATCATGGGTCTCTGCAATGCGACCCAGTGCATCGGCCGTCTGTTCGCTGTCATCCGATGAGTACATTCTCCGATGCGAGAAAGGATGCATTAAAGTTCGAGCGATGCGTCCTGAACCTGGTATGCCCAGATCACCGTCTTTCTTCCCATCCTTTGCTTGGTTATCACCCTCATCAATAAACGAAGGGCCGACCAAATGCTCGCCAATGACACTGGAAATGACCGAGGCTTCGCGGGAATGACGTGCGCCACTATCTCCAAAGTCACTACCAACACTAAGCTTGCTAATGTCGCGAACATGCCCCGGCCCCGTGCCCACATTGCCCGAAAGAAAGGGGATGGATGAATCGGTTTGAACTGCAACCTTTCCCGGAGAAGTCGACTGGCGTTCACCAAGTGACCTGGGAGAGGACTGCAATTCTGCATTCTCGGACTTCTCCAATGTAGTCGGGAGTGTGTTGATACGAATCCTGTTGCCAGTCTCAATAGCAGCAGGAGCAAACTGCTGAGAACCACTCCCGCCGCTTAAGCCGCCCGCACTATTGCTGTCTCCGGTGTTCGCCCTACTTCGGACACGAGCAGGGGGAAGAGGAGGCAACGTTGCCGACGAATTCTGACCTGGAGCAGGAATAGACGAAATTGCCGCGGCAACATTCGATGTTGACGACAAAGATGACGCAGCCGATTGACGCGCCCAAGCAGCATCACCCGCCACAGCACCATCTTGGGGATTGGTCGACGGTGATGTTCCATCAGAAGATTCGGAATTCGCACTCTCTGATACGAATGACGTCCGTCGGGAACCTAAACCCGGCTGGAGCTGCTGTGGTTGCGGTAGATTATCTCCTTCCAATGTCGGCGTAATGATGTCCGCTGCTTCCACTGCGGCTCGCGAAGACCCATCCCTCCTCATCGGCATATGTCGAATGCCCTGCGTCCCCTCCTCAGTGGTAGCAGCTGAAGGCACTGTACTTGGCGAATCATCCGCAGTGACCAGAGGCTTGATCGGTTCCGTTGGAGAGATATTGGGTGTCGAGTTTAACGAAGAAATGGCATTTGAAGAAGCTTCAGCCAAGACAGGCACAGGACTAACGCTCCCATACGAGGTCGATGCCATACTCGCACCCCGTCCAATCGTCGATATTTGACCAGGAGCAGCAACAGCGGTACCTGGGGTACGGATACTCGCCAAAGGTTTGTTCGGTGGCGAACGGTATCCATGATGCCCCCTTTTGCCCCCTTTATGATGTCCGGGCTTCGGCATCCAGACCCGTATCTTGATCATATCACCCACATCAATTTCAGCCCTGTTTGCCGAGGATATCGCCTTCTTCGATGTTCCCTTTTGCTTCGCAACGGCCCTTTTCGTCTTTCCAGGCGTGTGGATGACCGAGCCAGCCGTCGCCATCGACCCGGGCGAGAGGAGGACTTGCGCAGCGGCAGCCGCCGCGACGGCAACCGCAGAAGCGCTTTCGCCCCCCCCCCAGCGGCTGTGGACGCCGACGTTCCCGCCACGACGGGGTTGGACGCAGATGGCGTCGTTGCTAGCGAGGCCGCCGGAGCAGCGAAAAGATCCGGGTGAAGGGCGATTTCGGTCCCATCGAAGGTGAGCGCTTCATGGACGCTGAGCGTCAGAATCCCTGTTGTCGATGGCATGGAAACTGTTAGGTAGTAACTCAAGGAATGGCTGAAATACGTAGGAGCTTCATCATGGGCCCCAAGTCACGCATGGGTTTCTGCTTTTCAACGGGGTGTGAGGTGAGAGGGGAATGGTGAATGAGCGAGATCGAGAGGATTTTGAAAAACATTCGCACAATGTTGTCGTGATGTACTACTAGCTAGTAGTAAGACTCGTACGAGTCGTACTACTAGACTAGTATGCATACTCTAGTACTCTCTCTAGATAGAGTAGAAGTTCTGTTTCCGACGGATAACCACCCGGAAGATAATCCTCTCTCTCAAACGTTCGGATTGATGTACTAATAGAGTATGCATACTACTAGCTAGAGTAGCTAGGCTACTCTAGTAGTAAGACTCGCACGAGCTATTATTATTATTATGCATAATGTAATATTAAAATATAAGAGCTCGTACATACTAACTAGTAGGGAAGTATTCATAATATTATAATTTTTATTACTTACGATCTCGTGTTATACAGCTAGCTGTACCATGCATAGTACTACTATGCATACTGTACTACAGCTCGTAGTATGCCTATGCATACATAATAATATGTATGTATGTGTACTAGGTAGAGCATGTAGTAGTATGTGTACCCCAGAGTACACGTCGTGTATGTTGTGTGTGATGCATGAATTCCATGGCCATCATGACTTCACCCATCACCAGATATTATTATTTATTTGACATGACGATAAGCAGGATTTATCTGAGAACTCGATCCAGCATCCACACCTTTCATAGAAACAAATGGCTTCCATGAAATTAAGTGATCCTGATGGAACCTATGGGATCGCGGGCAGCATGAAGTGGATGGGATCTGCGGGTGGCGTACCGACTGGCAATGACGCTGTTGCAAGATCACCTTCGGCGTCGCATCCTCTCGGCGATCGTTCCGACTCTTTGTGCTCCCTCGAAAGTCTAGATAGTGAATCCTCCTCCATCGGTGCGGATCAAGCGCTGCCTAGATCTCCATCTACGCAGGAGAATGCCGCCAAAAATGATCCCGAGCCTAGCAAAGGACCTGGGAGCGGGGGGCGGATGGATCTGTTCTCCAGGACAAAAACAAAATGGTTCGGAAGACGGGGCGAGGCCGTTCCACAAGAAAGAGCCCACATCGATTGCGAACAAGCAGCTCGCTTTGTCGAGGAAGAAGTAAAAGTAAAAGAGATACAAAGCAGTGTGGGTGAGATGCTGCTGGAGGAGGACGATCTGGGTATCTAGCGGATGCGAACCAGCTGATGCAATCAATAAATATATATTTTCTGCTATAGATATCGATATGATGGAATGAATTATCCATTATGCCTTATTCCTCTTCTCCTTCTGTCTGTCCTTCAGACTCTTGACCCACATTCCGACCATGGTTGGGCTGATGAAAAACCCAAAAATATAAACCCAACCCACCAAGATCTTCAGCAGCTTCGATGGGCCGTCGACCAGCCCCCTCGCCAATGCCCCAGCCTCAGCCCCCATGCATGTCCAGAGGACTGTAAAGGGCAGCCCGTGAAGAACGAGCGCTGTGACAAATTGCCAGATCTTAAGGGGAAGAACAGAAAGCCCGAACGTCTTTATTTGCTCTGGCAGGAATGAGAACCTCCAGATCAGCGCCACGCCGACGGGATTCTCCCGTATGGAGTCCTTCACCAGCTCCATCATTTCGTTGTCCCCCAGCTTCTCAGAGACGTAGTCGAAGAGGAGGAATCGACCTATGAGGAAGGCGATAAATGCTCCGCCCATCTTGCCAATGGCAGAGGCAATGATTCCGCGCTTAACGCCGAAGGCCATGCCTGCCGCAGTCTCGACGGGGGTGGTCACCCCGACAAATATCTCCCACACAGCGAACGCAAGCGAGTACGCGATCAGGCCGGTGTTGCCATACCCATCTAGTTGGTCCAGCTTGGCGATAAGAAAGGTCTGCAGGTCCCACGAGCGCACTGCGGAGAGGAGAAACTCGCGCTTCCACGCCACCAGGGTGATGGTTGCGCCGACCGCTAGATATTTGGTCGATATCCCCTTCTTGCCGCTGCCGGAGCTACTGGCACTTGCGGCAGCGCTCTTATCGCCGGCCGCAGCACTTCGAAGCCTTCCCCCGAGATCGCCGCCCCTGGGGATGGCATCCCATTCAGTCACACCAGAGATTATGTTGGCAGAGCGTAGAGATCCACCACTGTGATCACAGGGGATAGGTGCCTTTCGAACTTTAGAGTTGGCGAGGGCAGAGGATGAAGCCCACCGACCCCGAAACGCGGAGGTGGTAGGTATCGCAAAGGCGGCCGACCGAGACGAGTTCGCGAGTAAGAAGGCCGAGATGAAGAGTCTGGCGATCACCGTGCAATGGGACGACCTCGATCCTGCCCGAACGGGCGTAGATGAGTATATATTGGAGAAAGGCGGCATGGGGTAAAAAATGCGTTGGTGATAGAGAGGTCAAAGATCAAAAGTAAGCGTCAACGGCCATGGACAAAAGGAATTAAGCCTTCAGTTCATTTTCTTGTATCCATAATACTAGCTAGTATACGACTTGTACATTATATTACGCATACTATGCATACTAGCTAGCTAGTATCCATATTATAGAATAGTATGCATAATACAGTGTTTATGCGTACTAGAGTACGAGCTTGTGCCTAGTTCGTATGAAGACTAAATACTCTAGTACGGTACACAAAAATATATATTAATTAAATTATACTTAGTACGCTCGTATTATGCATAATATGCATACTATGCATAATTAGAGTACGAGCGTACGAGAGGGTAATACCCAGAAGTGGCGGGGCAGCAAAAGAGCGCAGCGCGCGAATCGAGGCAGCGGCAGCTGCTCGCTCCTGACACTCTTCTAGAGTATGGATACTTCTTCTAGTAGGTAGCTAGTAGAGTATTTCAAAGTACTACTACAGTAGTAAGTTAGCATGCGACTCGTACCCCAGTACTACTATGCATACTACTAATATTAGTAGTATGCCTATATTATATTATAGCTAGTACTACTCTACGAGCTCGTAGTACATAATATAATATATTATACATTATAAATATATATATAATGTACGACTCGTCTGTATGTAATATCAATACCAGCCAGAGTATGGATATACAGTATGAATAGTACGAGAGTATATTATATATATATATATATATATATATATATATATATATATATATATATATATGTAATATTATATGCATACTACGACTCGTAAGTACGCTATGCAACATGTATACTGTACGCTCGTACTGTGTATTGTGTATTACGCGAGTAATACTACTATTAGTATTATTGTGTACCTATAAGGTTTAGGGTAAGTTTTTCGCAGCAAACCTTCAACAGTCCACAAAATTGATCGTGCGCATGCGCGCGCCTGAGCAAAAGCTTACGCGAGGATTTCTGGTAGTTAGTGTCCATACATTCTTCTTTAGTTGAAGTCGTTTTCATCCGATAGTCGTGCAAGTCCAGATGTGTACTGGGTTCTCGGAGCTGCCGATCTTTCCCGTCCCGAACGTCACCTCTCGCTCCTCCGCAGCTTCGTTTCGCTGGGTACACGCTCTAAGTAATCGCCGTCCTGACCTACGGCGCCACCATCTTCCTCAGTCTCTATTAACGTAAACGAAACCATGAAGACCGCCGCCATCCTCGCCCTTCTCGCCGGCTCCGCCGCCGCCTTCGCCCCTGCCTCCACCGGCAAGGCCTCCACCACCCTTGCCGCCTCCGAGCTTGACCAGGAGCTCGGTGCCGTCGCCCCCCTCGGCTTCTTCGACCCCCTCGGTTACATCACTGATGAGGATACCTTCATCCGCTACCGCGCCATCGAGCGCAAGCACGGCCGTATTGCCATGGTGGCCATGGCCGGAACCTTCGTCCACAACAACTTCATTGTCTTCGACGGATACCTGTCCAAATCCAAGGATCTCAAGTTCTCCGACATCGATTCTGGTATCGGCGGCCTCTTCCAGGTCCCCGCCGCTGGCCTCTTCCAGATCCTCCTTGTCTGCGGCCTCGTCGAGCTCGCCTGGTGGCCCGCCTCCCAGCTTGACGGAGACTACGGCATCCGCGTCGGCTCCTGGAACAACTGGGAGGAGGAGCCTGAGCGCGAGCTTCGTCAGCGCAACGCCGAGCTCAACAACGGCCGCGCCGCCATGGCTGGCATCATCGGCACCATCACTCATGAGGTCGTCACTGGTCAGTCCTTTGCTGAGCAGGCCGCCGCCGCCCACTTCAACCCCTTCGGCGATGGCCAGGGTTTCTTCTAAATGTCTCTGAATCTGCAGGAGCATAGAAAGAAAATATTTATACCAACACTTACCTACCTTACCCCGGCTCTGCAATACGAGTTTAACATAAAAATGAAACACTTGGGCATCGATTTTCATTCTCATGACGGAAACATCGGTCCATGAATCAGGAATCTCTCCTTTATGCGGGAATTTCTGGTATCTAGCTAACAAAATGGTTTTGATTACTTGGGATCAAGGGCTTTGTTCTGTCCGCAACATCTGGAATGAGTTTGCGTTGCACCTTATACCCTGTGACCTTTGCTTATTAGATGCAACAGCTTACTGAGAGTTAAGAATCTGTAATCTAAATGAGGTCGTCCTTTCAACAGTATGCTTATTGCTCCATGCCGGAGACACCTTCGTCCATCTGTCGATGGCACCCAGGAGGAACAGATGGATCGGCGTTTCTACTCTAGGAGCAAGAGGGAAGAGCAACCGATTCCGAAACCCAAAACATCCACCACGGAGCCGTTCTTAGATGTACGCTAGATTTATGAATTCCTATGCATACTATGTATAATATCTTATTATGATTATTATTTCGTCGTCGTTGTCGTCGTCGTCGTCGTTGTTGTTGTTGTTGTGTAATCGGCCACCGAGATCCCGCCGCCTTTGCCAAACTCGTTGCTAGTACAAAAATATCTTTTACTCCTGATGATGAGATAACCAACTCTGTTGTATGGATACGACACACGTACTGCTACGCATAGCTATGCATAGTATGCGATACGAGCTCGTACTACTACTAGTAGTACTAGACTAGAGTAGTAACACAAGTAGTCAGCAGACTCCTTTAGTAGTGTGAGTATTTCTCAAAAATGACACCATACTACTCTAGCTATTATGCATACCGTCGGAGGGGAGCGCGCCAAAACTTCTTCCACTAACCTAACCTGATTAAGACCTCGCTATACATACTCGCGCAATGCGGGCAGGAACCACCGCCACAACCGTTCTACGTTGTACTACCATACTAGAGTACAGTAGGATTATGCATATGAATACAATATATGCTAATAAGTAGCTATGCATAGTAATAATAATACTCTAGAGTATAAGCTCGTAATACTCTATGCATAGTATAATAATATGTATGCGTACTGATAGCTACTATGGATCTAGATATAGCTCCAAAGGTAGAGTATATTCCGAACGAAGGCCATGGAAAGACGCTTTCCTCATCATTCCAGGAAATCCTTTGCCCTCTCTAATCACATCTGTGTCACAGCCTAAAACAAGTCTAAGCAAAATGGCCGACGAAACACCCAGTGGAGATAGCGAGCAGCTCACCATCCGTATCAAGGACGGGGTAAGTAGCTATCGTGGCGAACAGGATATCGCAATTTCGTTCAGTCCAAAATACATCATGATATTGTATGACTAACCATTTGCCGCACGGCTCAAATCTAACCTCACCCTCCCGGAACCCCGCATCTTTCACCCTGACCTGCCCATCAATTATTAGAACGGCGAAGAGACTCAGTTCAAGATCAAGAAGACCACCAAGATGGGAAAGGTCTTCAAGGCCTATGCCGAGCGGAAGGGAATTGCCCAGTCTACCCTTCGCTTCCTTCTCGACGGCGACCGCGTCGGCGACGATAGCACTGCCAAGATGCTAGAGCTGGAGGACGGGGACCAGATCGATGCAGTTCTCGAGCAAGTGGGTGGCCATTAACTAATGACTTGAGACGCAGCGCGGTGCTTTCGGGATATTGGGCCTCGTAGCTATGTTGAAGGATAAATTAATGCATTTTACTCATCGCAGCTTTGGTTGACAGGAATTCCAAGTACTCGATATTTTTCGTAAATATCAAGATTTACATTACTAATAAATAAAACGAGACGGAGTCAGCTTGGCATAATATATACGATTTGTTATCTTACCCAGCAAACAACATATCAGGCATCTTTACAAGGATCGCGGCGAATGTCACTGCCTACTGACTCTGTGCTGCATTCTTTTCACATCTAATAGAATCGCTCTGCTCCCTCCAAAGTATCATAACCGATAACATCAATACCTACCACCTGCCCTCCTGTCTGTGGAAATGCTTCAAGAGAAACGTCCCATATTTGTCGTGTCACCCCATCAGGGCAATACCCGACAGTTACTCCTAGTCTTGCAACCTCTCGGCAGTTGCCTGACTCGTTGTCAAAGAAGAGCATGTCCCCAAAAGACACGCCGAGACTAGCCGCAATCCTTTGAAAGTGCTGCACTTTACCGTCTTTGGAAATTTCAACGGGACCGCCCTCGAACACATCCTGGAGAAAGACATGTTCGTCTTTGCCAGCACTCCCGCCAATTGCAAACTTTTGCAAAAGCTCCCGGGCCCATTCTGGCTCGTCAGTCCGGCTGCTGATCCCAAAAGCTACGCCATCCCACGCCGGAGAGCCATACAACTCGGCCATAACCTCACGTACGTCACCTAGAAGCCGTACGGTCTCCCCCCCACAGGTGAGCAGCGTCCCGTCCGGTCCCTCACTGAAGGGGGAACCCTTCCCCCCTGACAACCAATTAATCTCATACATTTCCGGCACCCACAGGCACCCATCGAGGTCAAAAATTACCACCTTGGGTTTCGGGCTAGAGCCATCTGAAGCTTCGGATGCACCAGCATTGTCTGATTGATCTGAGGAACGCAAAGGTACTGAGAGGGGACTATACCGATGATGCCGACGAAGGGCGCGAGGGAAGCTGGAAGTAGCGAAGGAAGCGACTTGCTCAGCAAAAGCTACGAAAGCGAGAAGCAATTGAAAGGCATGCAAGAGCAATGGCATAGGCCGCTGCGAAGAGTGGTTGACATGCATGGTTGATGCAACGTATTGCAATGCGCATCAAATTTTAGCTCGATCAAACTGATAAAATTTATTTTCGTCTCAGTTTCTAACTAGCAATTTGGTACGATACTCTAGTAGGCTCGAACGCAGTCCAGAATGACCCGCGTGGCTATTATATTTGCTCTTTTTGGATGACCCTCTCAACGGGCAATTAATTAACCCATCTCTGTCCCAATCCCAACACGCCATTTATTTTAAATCGCTACAATCGACGGTAGCGCACCAGCCAACCATGCCGGCAAAGGGAAGCTCGGGACTGCCACAGGGCGACGCGGCCCTGGGCGAGGCAGATTCAACCTCTGCTTCGCACGCTGCGATATCTAGCTTGTCCCCCAACCCCCTTCGCCTCCCCTCAGAAGAAGGTCTAGGTTCCCCTGGGACAGCGGGTACTCGTTATAGCTCAATACCTACCGGCAGGTTCGCGGGAATCACCACTATGGTTCAGGGCATCGGCAATAGAAAGACTTTGAGCATCCTCCTCTCAGGTCAATTATTGAGCCTACTGCTTGCCGGGGCAGGC
>Ga0099799_10148_pt1:0-5000 | contig 21408 bp, 12 predicted proteins | sample Uncmet6_SortLC_1_FD_89033 | JGI IMG/M metagenome (GOLD analysis project Ga0099799, IMG submission 89033) | Marine eukaryotic communities from CALCOFI LINE 67, Pacific Ocean - CN11_C50_N6_SortLC_1 | ecosystem: Environmental > Aquatic > Marine > Oceanic | place: Pacific Ocean: Monterey Bay...
CCCAGGCGCGCCGTCTGGAGCAGGCGCAGGCCGCGGAGGCGCAGGCCGCGGAGGAAGGGGAGGGGGGGCGCGCCGGTTCGCCGAGTTCCCCGAACCCCGCTGCCGTCGCGAACGCGGACGCGGACGGCGGCAAAGCTGCTGCGTCCGCCGGGGACGGTCGGTCGGAGAGCACCGCGGACGCTTCCGCGCCCGGGGATGACGCGCCGGCTCCGGCTCCGGACGCTCCAGACGCGGACGCTCCGGACGCGGACGCTCCAGACGCGGACGCTCCAGACGCGGACGGGCCCGCTCCGGACGCGAAGAAGGCGCCGGCGTCCCCCTCGGGAAAGAAGGCCGCCTCCAAGTCCAGGGCTGCCTCCTCGTCCAAGGGTGGTTCCTCCGCTAAGGGGACCAAGACTCCGGCCTCGTCCAAGGCCAAGAAGGCGGCGTCGGCCGGTACCAAGAGAAAGTCCCCCGCCAGGGACGGCGCCGCGGGCGCCCTTAGGGGGGCCATGCCCAGCCTCGACGATCCTGTCCCCGCCATCACCGAGCAGGAGTGGGCCAATCTTCAGGCACTGATGGAGCAGTTCTGCCGCGTTCCGCTGCTCGCCGAGTTCAGCCGGCCGGTCTCCCAGCTTCATCCCGAGGTGGGTCCAGCCAGGGGGGGGTTCTGTGCCCTTCCTGGCCTGCCCGGCTCCTCTCGTTGTTTGGATTTGATTCCATGCCCCTGCCATCTAATTTGAGCCTGTCGGAAGTCCTCATCTCACCCACCAATTCACTTCCTTCTTCATCATTTTTCCCTATCCACAGCTCGTCCCAATGTACAGCAAGGTTGTGAAGCATCCGGTAGATCTTGGCAAGGTCTGCCGCTCGGTGAGGCGCCGTGAATACAAGGACACGCGCGCGGTTCGGTTGGAGATGTGGCGCATCTTCGCCAACTGCGTCAAGTTCCACTCGCACCCGTCCACCCGCGAGGGGGGCATCCCCTCGTTCGTGTCAATTTCTTTCCATCTGCGCGAGTACTTCAACGCGCTGTGGGAGGAGTACATGCTCCCGTCCGCCTCGCCGGCGCAGACGGGCAAGTCCCGCGCGAAGGCCAACCCAACCGAGGCGATACACCAAAAATCCTTCGGCGTCCGGGAGGAACGGAGGAAGACGAGGCTCCTTGCGACCTCCACGACAATCCTCAGCACCCGGTTCCTGCAGGGGTTCGCCTTGGACCTTGAGCGCTTTGCCAAGAACGGGGGCCGGGCCGACGTTCTCGACTCGGTCCTGCCGGAGGTGCAAGACGGAGTGGACGAGGATTGTAATGCCGTGATAAGCCTGCTGCGGGACCTTGGGAGGAGGCTTCAGACCTTGGCTTCCAGTGAAGGAGAGGAGTACACGGTGTCAGAGCTCGAAATAGATCTGAAAAAGTGCTACTCGACTGATGTGTTCGAGGATCGTCCGGCTTTGCGCAAGCTCCTCGCGGACAGGCTGGGCCGCGTTCTGGGGAAAGCGATCGTCCCGGTGTACGAAGTCAACTGCCGCGGAGTCAACCAGTCCAGTGTCTGGGGGTGCATGGCCGCTGCAATCTGGGCGCGGGAATCCAGCAAGAAGGCATTCTGGCCGGCCCTTGTCTTGGGAATCATCGCCCCGGAGGATCAGAAAGAGGATTGGCACAAATCGCTCACGGGTCGGAATGAGAATCGGCTCCCCGAGCTTCTTCGGAATCAGCTGGAAGCAGGGAAGAAGAAATGCGACCAGGCGATCCGAAGGCAGAGCCTCGGCAAGGCAGAGCGCATGAGTTTTTTCCTAGTGGAATTTCTTGGAACGCATGAGGTGAGATGTTTGTATCTGATCGCCCTTTTTGGATACCGCGAGGTGGCCACTCTTCTTTTCCTACATATTTGCTCATTCCTATCATTTTCTTGCTCTCTAACTTGCAGTTCACCTGGGTAAAAGAGTCCGACATAATTGAGCAGTTCGATCCCGAAGAGGATCCAGACGAATCGAATGTCGGCAGCATTACGAAGAAGAGGCGCAATACTCGTGATCATCGGCTCAACCCGCAGACTGAGAAGCTCAGGCACAAAGCTATTGAAGAGGGGCGGTGGGCGCTCGAGGAATTTGAGATGCAGCTGAACGACACCTGCGGCGACATGTTCCTCGAGGAAGATGATGAGGAAGAGGAGGAGGGATACACCTATGATGTCCTTTGCCAGTCCGATGACGAAGACGGGGAGAAAGCTACCCGTGCGCTCGGCGACCAAGGCGCCGAGGAGCAAACGATGGCAGAAATCGAAGAGATTGTCGAGCTGCTTTCGACGGAGGGCATGTTGGATTACAGCATATCGGGTCGCAAGCTTTCCAAGAAGAGAATTGCTGCGCTGAAGAAGCGGAAGACGGAGAAGGAAAAGGCCGCGCAGAAGAAGAAGAAAGCGGAGGTTGAGAAGAAGAAGAAGCAGGCCAAGGCCGAGATGGCGAAGAAGAAGAAGTCGGCAGCTTCGTCATCAAAGAAGGGCAAGCCTAAAATGAGCCGCCAGAAAGGTCAAGAGAGCAAGAAGGAGCTCAAAGAATTGGAGAAGCGGAGGAAGAAGCGAGGAAGGGAGAGGGAGCGCTTTCACAAGGACGAAGCGAGAAAGTCTAAGAAGGCCCGCTTATCATCGTCTGCAAGTCGGAAGAGAGCTGGGATGTTTATCGATAAGAGAGGACGTGCGACTACACTGGTCCGGGGCTACCTGACCCGCATCGCCAAAACGGAAAACTTGCTTGGCTACGGAGGTCAGTCCGCGCCTCCTGCCTCTGCGATCGAATCTACCAGTCTTTTGGGTATGGCCCTAGCGTTTAGAGCCTCTGCGGGTTACGTAGACATCTCATCGGGCAAGGGAGAAGAGACAGTCACCAAGCCCTGGGATCGCATCGATACCGATGCTCCCGCCAAATCCGAGGACAGGTGCAAGCTTTTGGAACAGCAGGCCAAGCTGATGGAAGATGAAATCGCGAGGTTGGGACAAGAAAATGTGATGCGATTAAAGCTTATTGAGGAAGCACACAGTAGACGGGAGGCCAACGAGCAGAAGTTTATAGCTGCCGAGGAACAGATTAAGAAATCAGGAGAGTTCAAAAAGAAGTCAAAGGCGAAGAAACCTGGGGATGGCGGAGGAAAGGATGGCGGAGGGAAAAATTCGGATACTGACGCTGCCAAAGCAAAAGAGGAACCGGGGGATGCTTCAGTAGCTCCTGCAACCGTCAATGTTGACGACATCTTTGCTTAGTAAAGTAAGAAATCAAAGGTTGCAGAGCCCCTGAGTATCTCCCCCTCGCCCGTAACCAGATCTTAAGCTGTCAATTACAGTGTGTATGCATAATATATCATGATATGCATACGGGTAGGAAATCATATATATATAATATATACTCTTGTACAATGCATACTACTTACTACCTGGTGTAGTTGTAAGTATGCATATTATGCATAGTACGAGCTATAAGATAATATGCATACTAGAGTACTAGCTAGTACGAGCTCGTAGTATTATATATATATATATATATTATGCATGCAGTACATGTTGGTCGTTGTTGTGTGATCGGCCACCGGGATCCCGCCTCCTTTGCCAACTCATGTACGAATCGTACAGTATACGAGCTCGTAAGTAACTCTCATGACGCAATCATGACGAAGAATAGGGGAATCTCCATCTTTTGATACCTGAAAGATCCCAGCATCGATCGATGACTTCTGAACATGGGACACGGGATGCCGTATATACTGTAGACACATTATATACATACATATCCTACGACATTACTCCGTTGTACTTGTAATATGGGTAAACGTATTCCTATTATTCAGAACAGGTTAGGGGCATGATGAGAGAACGGTCTCTGTTTAGAGTCAAGCGATCTGGCCGACTCCAAAACTCAAATAATAAATAATGCTGTTCTAACTATACTAGTACTCTAGTAATATGCATACGTATGCATACTTTTATTTACTAGTGGTATCATTATTTTTCGTATGCATACAACAAGTACTAGCTATTTTGTATGCATTGTATGCATAATACTACTAATAGCTAGTATACGCGGCGTATCATATACAACTAGTGAACACGGAACCTGGAAGATGCTTTTTAACGGGTCACACGGTAGGAATTCCTATTAGAGTAGTCGTGGTCCCGGATGACCGGATAGGACGACCAAACACTCTCACAGTAACTACTGTCGGATTCTAGGTAGCTTACAATCGACGATACTGCCGCCGTCGGCGCCACTGACATCGTCGCAATTGGCAGTTGTCCCATTGACCCGTATGTTACTGGGATATCGATATGAGGATTGAATCCACGGCAACCGTGGGGCTAGCTGTTTTGGGATGCTTATCGGGGGCGGAACCAGAACCTGATCGTCATCACCTTCGGCGAAAACTGATGACTTCCGAGAGCAACGTCGATGCCACGGGGTATATAATAGGAGGTCAACCGGTAACTGACCCAAACAAGTACAAGTACGTTGTCTCCCTCAGGAAGTGGGAATCGCACTTCTGCGGTGGGGCCTTGATAGCACCGGATCTTGTCATCTCTGCCGCCCACTGCGAAAATATTGACGGGGCCAGGATTGGTGGCCTCGACAAAAATAGCGAAGACCAGCCCACCTTCGGCTCGCTGACTAAGAAGACGCAGTCAACGCAGTGCACCCCCGCGACAAGGAGCCTGGACAAGCACATCCATCCTGATTTCGCAGTTAATTATGTCAACGACATTATGATTGTCAAGCTTCCAGAACAAATGGACCCGGACTTGTTCCCTCCCATTAAGGTCAATAGGTTCAAGACCACCCCTCAAAACGGCGATTCGCTTCATGTCGTGGGCTGGGGCCAGACGGTCGCCAATGGGGGTGACTCGACCATGACCGATATTCTCCAAGAGGCAGAAATTAAGGCAGTACCACAGCAAGTTTGCAAGCAAATGTTTGGAAATTACCTTCAGGACAATATGATGTGTGCCTGGGATCCTGGGCAAGATTCCTGTCAGGGC
>Ga0099799_10148_pt1:15000-21408 | contig 21408 bp, 12 predicted proteins | sample Uncmet6_SortLC_1_FD_89033 | JGI IMG/M metagenome (GOLD analysis project Ga0099799, IMG submission 89033) | Marine eukaryotic communities from CALCOFI LINE 67, Pacific Ocean - CN11_C50_N6_SortLC_1 | ecosystem: Environmental > Aquatic > Marine > Oceanic | place: Pacific Ocean: Monterey...
TGACGATCCTGCTGGACTGTGGTATCCATCCGGGCTACGATGGCCTCAATGGTCTCCCCTTCTTTGACCGAGTGGATCCGGAGCGGGTTGATGTCCTGCTCATTACGCACTTTCACCTTGACCACGCCGCAAGTCTGCCATATTTTACAGAGCGAACCGGTTTCCGGGGGCGGGTTTTCATGACACACCCGACGAAAGCAGTAATCCGACTCCTGCTGGGCGACTACGTCCGGCTCATGTCCATCAAGAAGGGAGGGTCGGACGACAAGGGCAGTTCCGACTTGCTATACACCGAGGAGGATCTCATCAAGTGTTGCGACAAGATTGAGCTCATCGACTATCATCAGACGATCTCCGTCGGGGCGCTAAAATTCCGCGCCCTCAACGCCGGCCACGTGCTCGGCGGGGCCATGTTCCTGTTGGAGATCGGAGGCAGGACGGTGCTTTATACCGGCGACTACAGTATGGAGGATGACAGGCACCTCATGGCCGCGGAGGTCCCTTTGGTGAAACCGGATGTACTGATGGTGGAATCAACTTACGGCGTGCAGGTGCACGCCTCCCGGGCGGAACGAGAGGCCCGCTTTACAGGGACAGTCGAGCGGGTGGTGACTAGAGGAGGACGTTGCCTCATCCCCGTATTTGCGCTCGGTCGCGCCCAAGAATTGCTCCTCATCCTCGACGAGCACTGGCAGGCTAACCCACACCTTCAGTCTATTCCGGTTTGGTATGCGTCCAAGCTGGCCAGCCGGGCTCTGCGAGTGTACCAGACCTACGCAAACATGATGAACGCAAGGATCCGCATGCAAATGGACATTGGCAATCCCTTCTCATTCCGTTTCATCCGCAACCTCAAATCGGTAAATGTTGAGTCCTTCGACGATCGCGGTCCTTGTGTCGTCTTCGCCTCTCCAGGTATGCTTCAGTCCGGCGTATCGCGTCAGCTTTTTGACCGATGGGCGACCGACCCGAAGAATGGCGTTATGATTGCCGGTTACGCTGTCGAGAATACATTGGCTAAGGAGATCATGCTCCAGCCAAAGGAAGTCGTAACCCTGGAGGGACGTCGCCAGCCGCTTAATTGCCTCGTGGACTACGTCAGCTTTTCGGCGCACGTTGACTTCATGCAGAACAGAAATTTCATTGGTAAAGTGGACCCAAAACACATTATTCTCGTCCACGGCCAGAAAGATGAGATGGGACGGCTGAAGAGTGCGCTGATGCTGCAATATAGGCAACTTCAAGAGGTAGGTCTGATGCAGGTACCAATACATTGCGATGCATGCCTGATTCTATCCCCTTGCATCATCCACTTACAGTTTTTTTTCTGTCCACTTCCTGCCAAAAACTTTTAAACAACAGAACAAGAGGCCCACAGTCACCATGCCACCCAATCTACAAGAGGTAAAGCTCAAGTTTACCCGTCGCCGATCGGCCAAGGTAATGGGATCCCTCGCCAATCAGGATGAAGAGCCGAAGGAGGGAGAACCGGTCCAGGGAATCCTTGTGACACAGAATTTCAGCTCCAAGATTGTCAGCTCTGAAGACCTCTCAACATACACTAAGCTGCGCGTCGGATCGGTCTCTTCGAAACTGCACGTTCCCTTCGCCGGGCAGGTGGCAACACTGAGGCTCTTTCTAAATGAGATGTTCACCGGAGTTACGGAAACAAAGGGTGGGGGTGGATTCGATGGTGTGGAGGTGATCATATTTGGTCTTCATGAGGATCAGGTGAAGGTAACGACTGGAAAGACCAGAGGAGTTGCAACTGTATCTTGGGATGCAAGTCCAGCCGGGGACATTCTCGCAGACGCTGTTGTTGCTTTGTTAATGCATGCGCAGAGTAGTGTCGCGTCAATTCGGCTAACGAGCCAGCCGTGCGGTCACCGACGGAAGCAGACCGATGACAACGAAGGGCCATCGAATAAGAAGCAGCGCGAGGCTGAGTCCTCGACTACAAATGAGAGTCGATTGCGACTTGTTCACGATGCCCTTATGGAGCAATTTGATAATGTTGAGGCTACATACGAAGGGTCCTCGGCGTCTTTCGAGATCGAAACGGATACGACCCTATCAGTTGCTCAACCTGAAGGGGGGATCCTGACTTGCACTGTGAAGTTGGAATTTCAAGACGAGAGGGGGACGGATGCCAAAGTCACAGTAGAATGCGAAGACGCCAAGTTAGCAACAAACATTCAAGAGTGCGTGCGCAATATCGCAACTGCTGCGGCGGCCATAACGGCTTGACTAAATTTAACAGAACTATACTCTGCATTTACTGTGCTCTTGAGACCGATGCCAACCTGAGAGCGTTCGTATGTACACCGCTTTTCTTGGCAGTTCCGTTTCCAAAGCTTGGGGAACGAACGTGATGTGTTCTGTGAACGCAAGCTTCTATTTCCTGCCGTGCCTCCATCTCACCACCACCACCAATGCGAGTGTCCGAGACCATCTCCTCCTTGGCATACTGCTTGATAGGATCGCTGAACATTGATTCTATTATTTGCTTTGCGTTCACAACATCAGGAGCAAGTTGGACCTGACCCATGAGAATCGATAAATGTTGAACAAAACTGGCTTTCTCGGGCAATGAACATCGCATCTCGTCGAAAACGTCGAAAACATAGAGCAAGCATGCATACGCAAGTACGGATGAATCCGTGCCGACAAAGTACGAGTCGCACATTGAGAGCTCGGTCGCATATCTGGCGAGCTCAAAAACTTGCCTTCGGGTCTTCTCTTCCAGTCGTGGACGGAGAATCTGGAGCATGTGCGAAAGAAATGCGACAGGTGTGGGCGCATTCACTCTCCAATTGAGCGTCTGTAACACAATAAGTTCACACTTCTGAATATCCGAGGGGTTGAATTGTCCGCGGCTCAAATCAGAAAGCTTTTGTACAGAAATGCTTTTCGTCTCGTTTATCTTCACGGCAATCGACAGAGTAGTCAGAGAAAGGAGCAAGACAGCGTTGCCGTTACACTGGTTCTCTTTGGTAGCAAGATATCGGTCAAACAGGGACATGCTGATCGCAGCTGTATCACGGGAGAGATCAAAGTGGTCAACGACACTATAGGTCCATTGCACAATTTTGTCCCGCCATTCATTTTTGCGGATGTCATTCTCGCTGCTGTCCCCACTGTAGGCTTCGCGCGCTCGGGAAAAGAGGGAGTACGCATAAATTGTACTTTCCTGCTTCAACATGACTGAAATTTGATCCTCGAGAAGCGAGGCTGGGCCCGCAAGTGGCTGAGATGCGACACAATTCGCGAAAGAATATGCGCACTTTGACGTTGTACTTTTATCAAACTCAGATGTCTCCATGTCTGCTGCCTCGTTGTCAGAATGTGCCACCTCATTGACGCTCGGAGCCATAACTCTTTTCGAAGCTGCGTTATACGGGGAATCAAAACAATAGAACTAGAAGTGAGGGAATTACGCGAATGCAGACCGAGTCAGTCATATCCCATACCCCATATCCGATCGATTTCTCTCTTTCAGCGAACTCGTCCCTCACCCAAACGAAAGCATTTTTTACAATCTGGATGGACAAAGCACGGCGAATAAACTTACGCTATCAAGGAGGTTTCGCCACCGAATTCAATAATTGATACAATATAATATACTACTAGTATATCCACCTTTGTTCCTGGCCAACGGACGATTAGAAAATGAGACTGTGCAGATCTGGGACATGAAATCCAATAACGACTCCTTACAGTAGCTACGAGCTCGTTGATCTACTAGAGTACGACTCGTAATACCTGTCCTGCTATGCATATTATGCACCTAGAGTATCATAAATCTACGTCGTAAGTACAATGTATGTGCCGATCATCGGTGTCGCTGTTCCGTATCAAGACTCATAAACCGTGAGAAATAGGGATTTCAATAGCAACTTTTGTTTATTACTTATTTTGCTTTTTACACAATGAATATTTAGATCATTTGACATCGTACGGATTAAGATGGATTCAAAATCTCCTTCTTCTCTGTAACTGCGGTCAGGGTTTTCCGACTTTTCTTCCTTAAATAAAATGAATACTACGAGCTCGTACTAATGTATGCACATACTAATACTTCTTATGCATATGCATAGTATGCATACTGTAGTACTAGCTAGTAATATTAATATTAATATTAATAATAATATTACTATGCATATCCATAGAGTAATACTATGCATAATTAGTATTACTACTCCACTAGTAGCTAGTAGTAGATTAGTTAACATGGCACACACATACTACTACTCTTGTAGTAGTAGCTATTCATACTACTCTAGTATGCATACAAGTATGCATACTATCCATACTAGCTAGAGTACTAGCTAGTAGGCATACTGTACTCCAACTATACATACTACTCTCTAGAGTAGCTAGTAGTAGCACTAGCTACTAGTTGTATGCATACTAGCTAGTAATGTTACTATGCATACTACTACTCTAGAGTAGTAACAGCTCGACCCATGCATACAGTATGCATTATTATCATATATACAGTATGCAAAAGTAGCGGAAGACGTCCTAAATAAAATAACCCTTCTGATCCGTTTTTTGCTGTCTTCGGAGCCTTTTGGCACTTTCGACCACACCACGATCTCATGATCTGATCCTGACTGCAGACTTGACCTGAGTGATAGCTTGACAGGCGTGTGGGGATTTACTTCCTTTCTTATGATGTACAATATCGTCCTCTGATTGATCACTGAAACTGACCTGATAAGATGAGGCAGGCCCAGCGCACCATCAGCAGCCTCCCTTTTCTTCTCCTGGCCGTCGCAACCATTCTATATTTTCCTGCTACGAGTTTTCACAACTGTAGCAAAGCTGCCTGTCCAAACCTCAACACATGTTGCGAGGTCGAATTAGATGGAAACAAAGGCATCGGGTGCCTTACAGTTAATCCTCACTATGCCATCGGCGCGGGAACAGGAGTTTGCTGCGGTCCATCGTTGTCTGGATGCAATCCGGGATATCTTTGTTCTGATATGATTGCAGATGGCGGACAAATAAGAGAAGTATGTGCTAGGAATGAAATCCAGCTTCAGGAATCGTCAGTACTTGCCTTTTCAAAAGAGCGTGCATTATTTCATGGCACTTTAAGCTCTGGTTCCTGTCGTGATGGAAGAGATGTATCTCATCCGCCAGTACTTCCTCGATATACACTCTGTGTCCTGCCCAGCGGAACTCTGGACGTTCTCCATGGCTTTCCAGTAAAAAGCAAAAATTGGGAGCTTGCTTACTACTCCAACATGGGTGAAATCATGAATACCCCAATGCCGTGGGTGAGAAAGGTGGTAATTTCTGTGCACGGTTCATCCCGCAATGCAGATGATTATCTTTGTGCCGCTCAAAGTGCCGCACAGCTCCAGGACCAATATCAACCAGATTCAGTCCTTGTTTTGGCGCCACGTTTTCTCGCGAAAGAAGACGGCCCCGTGAAAACATTCCGTCCCTCCAACTCATCAGAGGATGGAATTACTCGTGCACTGAGATGGAATGATACGGATCCTATCCCTCACACTTGGAGGTATGGTGCAGACTCTATTGATGGAAACACTAGCTCCTTCGAAGCTATGGATGCTTTGGTTGAGCATTTTGCTAATCGTCATACCTTGTTTGAGAAATTAGAATCTGTCACTGTCATTGGCCATTCTGCAGGTGGGCAGCTTGCGCAGAGATGGGCGCTCTTATCATCTAGCGTTGCGTTCGACGAAGACAAGCGAGTTAAGCTTCGCTCAGTTGCGACAAACCCACGGAGCTATTCATATCTTGATGGTCGACGTATGAACACATCGACGCAACGATTTAGTGATCCCATAGAAGCTGCAGTTTTAAAATGTCCTGGGTATGATCAGTGGGAATGGGGCTTGGGAAAGGGCCTTCACAACGTCGAAAGATTGCCCACGCCGTACAAAGACCGGGCTATAGACTCTAGTGGTGGGGTTTCTAGACTGGTACGGCGCTACTTACGACGCCGAGTCATTTATCTTGCAGGTAGTTTAGATCTGCTACCGCTGCGACAGGGATGCGAAGACGATGATTTCCAAGGCAGCTGCCGATACGAGCGAGCGCAAATATACAACTTATACATCAAATCATTCAACAACATGTCGTCCGCGCATAGATTGGTGGAAGTGGATGGGGTCGGTCACGATCATTCTTTGATGTATACAAGTAAGCCAGGTTTGGAAGCAATTTTTGATCCCTACTAATTAGAGCAACGCACCACCAAATATACAAGCTCTGTAGCCGATCGCGGCCTTGTGTACGTCGGCGAGTGTAACAAATAGATTCGGATCAAACACGCAATACATTTCTCTATGCTGATGTGCCCTTGCGTAGACCCACCCCTGAGGCAAGAAGGTACAGAGCTCAATAACTCTTGAACTCTCTGCAAATTTTTGT
>Ga0099799_10149_pt1 | contig 21224 bp, 19 predicted proteins | sample Uncmet6_SortLC_1_FD_89033 | JGI IMG/M metagenome (GOLD analysis project Ga0099799, IMG submission 89033) | Marine eukaryotic communities from CALCOFI LINE 67, Pacific Ocean - CN11_C50_N6_SortLC_1 | ecosystem: Environmental > Aquatic > Marine > Oceanic | place: Pacific Ocean: Monterey Bay...
GCCCAGAATAAGGTGCTCTAGCTACGGACCGGGCGCGCCAATTGCTTTACGTCCCAGCCCATGACCGCCAGCCTCTCGAGCGTCTCTGCGGCTAGCCTGAGGGCGTCGCGCTCGTCGTCCGTGGTCGTCTGCGCGGAGGCATCCCGGATGTGGCGGGATAATGGACTAAGGTATCGGCTTCGCGGCGCGCGCGAGCCAGGAACTCCGGCCCTAAGTGTGGTCCGTGTCGCGCTTTGGTCAGTTTGAAGGCATAGCAGTAGGCTCCCATAAGCCTCCTGTTTCTTCATTTCAAAATACTGCTTTTTCTGTGCTAGTGATGCTGCTGTAGCATTGTTCGTGGACATGAAGAATGGGTTGAAGGTGCCTCCATGCTGTGTGTCATCATACTCATCATGTGTATGCAATTGCGACAAATTCTACGCTTTGGTGTTTGCTTGCACAATTCTGTGCCATCCTGGAAACTGCTGTCTAATGGTGAGGTCGCCGCCGCCCAGAGTCGGGAAATGGCTCAGTCTGGCATTGCCGCCTGGTCTACTGGGGTATGCGACTCCCCCTTGTGCAATTTTGTAGCCACCACCGTACCAGGTTCCTCTTATCTCGGCCATGCTCGACGTTGGGGGCTTTGTTCCTCGCGGGGTTTGTTTGTAAATTCGCGTGTGCGCTTCGTGCGTGTAGTGCGAGTGTCGCCCGTGTGTATTTCGGGTTTTGATTGCGATCACAGTGCACCTGCTACCATGATAAACGGCGACTATCGAGGTCAGAACGCGAGTGTGGTTAAGCACAGTCAAAGTGCGCTTGGCGATAGGCCGGCTACCTAGGGAGCCTACATTCCGCTCCTTGGGTTATGCTACCCTAACTCGGGACGATCCTATCCTCCCTATGCTGGCACGCTCATGCTGGCCTATGCTGGCTATGCTAAGTCTGCCTTATACTGGCTATGCTCATGCTATACTATGCTGGTGCTTCATACTAGCATACTCGGATTCTAACACACGACGCCCCCGGCAATAATGGGCCGGCGGCTGGCGCTGCGGCTGGGGGCTTTACTCAGGCGCCGGGGCCCCGGGCGGGCCCCAAACTAGAAAGCGTCGTATTTCCCGCGTTCGACGTACATGGCGCTCGCGCTCGCTTGAAATCTCCAAAAACCGACATTTTCGGCCATAAGTTCTGCCAATCGATGACCTACCATGATCGGCTGCGGTTCCAGAGCCCCAGATAAGCGTCTACCGCGATGAGACAAGCAGGGGTTCCGCGGTCGAGGTGCCCAAAATCGACAATTTTCCAGTGACATGGGCAGGAAGGCTACGAAGTATCAAAGTAACGTAGGTTTGATCGGAAAAATATCTCGCCAAGTACTTGAAACTATCTGGAAGAAGTATCACGCCAGCGTCCACATCCCAGTCCTGACTTACATGCGATCAGGGCCTACTCTGGCAACGAAATGAAGTAAAGCGGAATATCGACTGAGTCGATGATCGTGCTCCCCGTCAGAGGACACTCTGCAGCAATAGGTAAGCCTTGTCGCTGAGCTTTGCCGTTCTCTATTGTGTTTGTGTGAGGCGTGACAGATAACTCCTTCCGCTTTGCTTTCGTCAGGTTCCTTTCTAAAAAAGAATGCCCACTCGAGAAATAAAAAAAAGGCTCAGAAACAACTGGACATCCAGATAATGAACATCGTGCATTCGAAGCAAGACAGATGTCTTGTGTGTACAAGGTCAGAGACTCATTTTGGATGTTGATGCTATTATGCTTGTAGTCATTTATTTCAGCTCGTAACGTATCCAAGCTTTTGTTATACTGTTCGAGCGACGAGCATATTTCTGTTTTGAAGGCTTCAATAACAACAAAGTCAGGGAAGAATCGGAGGATGTCTTCGATTGATAGCATTTGGCAATCTTCGAGAATCTGAGCAGACTCCACGATTGCGTACCTTTGGCTATCAAGGTACTGTTGGCGCAAAGTTACAGCGCTACTCACGAACGATCATAAGTAATGTGTTCCGCTATCATTAGCCACAGACGCCTAAAAACGAGCATGTGTACAGGTCTTCTAATCATGGGCACAGCTGCAACTGCCTTTTCATGACGGTTTCGACAGCAGGCAGATTCGCATACTCCTTTGCAAGCTGGACATCAATTGTCAATGCGAGTGTGACAGCTTCTTCGTACAACGCAAGACTCGCATATATCCATGCACAGGAACGCACACAGCGCCTGTTTGAACAAATTCGGAGAGTGGATTGCAGTTGAAAAAGTTCATAGCTGAGTGTAAATAGGCGTGTGGCAGAATCAATATCAGCAGTAAGTATTAGAAAATATGTCTCCACTGCTGCCTCGATCGATGAGTATGTCATGCATCCTTGTAAGTATTCACAACAGCGAGCGGCAACGGTTGAATCGAATTGGCCGTGTCGTAACAAAGCTGGCAGAAGCTGAACTGAGTTTAGAGGCTTGTGAGTCCACATCACAATTGTTGGAACTGATGCATTTTGTAGTAGCTGGAGTGAGGTATTATAAAGCATGGAATCAGCCCTAGCAACTGAAACCGCATCAAGGACACTCAACAATTCAGACCATCCTGAAAAAGAGATGTGGCAGCCAAAATTATTACAGTCGGTTTATAACGCAGGACAAGACTCTTTTCACACAAAAAATAATTAACCGCTTGCTCGTGAGTTTTATTGAAATATGATGATTCACTGCCGTGACTTGTGAGCAGATTGCAAGTTACCTCATCATGTAATGCTGCTTGTTGATTACCAAAGATATGATTCAAATCTGAATCAGTCAAGCATACCCCGCTATTTGCTGTCATCATCTGGCATAGGAGAATCTCGACTGACCAAGTGCTTGTGATTGTAGCTTGCGTTTTATCATGATAACTTAGTATGCCCATCTTCGCAGCTAATAACGTCGCAAGAGCGTTAGTCTTGCCGGACTGAAGAAATAAGAGAGCCACCTAAGGTTTATTATTGCGACAATAAGCACGCCACAAGTATACCTCTTCAAATGAAACGATGCTTTGGAGCAAAAGATATCTTGCTGCAACTTCAAATTTATGTGCGTCTAAAAAAAAGCGACCATGAACGAAGTCGACCAGGGATCTTTGATTGATCGACTGGCAACATTGATGAGCGACGGCAAAGCAGTATTCTTGGCCCGATACAGCATTTTCTAGATACGAGCTCCATCTGCCTCAAATACTGTGTAAAAAGAATGTTGTAAGATGACACCGGAAATCACGCGCGTGGTTTCGAGTCGCGTAGTCCAATCTTATAAAGCATGCTTCCTCTGAGCCACAGGGTGTCATCGACGTAGTCTCGTACAAATGAGCCCGCGAGGGGAATGGATGTACTACGCGGTAGTACAATTTCCTCAGCGATCTTAGCATGCTGACTGGCTACCAGAATCAGTGATTCATACAAAAGCCAGTAGCGTTCATCAACGAGCAAAACAGATCGCGGTGTTTCCTTTTGCGGGTAGTTCCATATTGATACATGTGGGGATATTTGTGCATGCCTGTGTTGAATGAGTCGCTTCATTCGCAATAAGATTTCAGACGTTGAACTAAAACAGAGTTTGGAGGGAATCTAAGTTCAGCATGATTTCTAATTGGAATATGCCAGTACTAGCCAGCACCCCGAATGACCACACTACTTGTCCACACCTGTGCTCAAGAGAGCAGTGTAGATCAGTACATGCAGCAGATCCTGGAATCTCATAAAATGCTGGCCGGACAAGTAGTGATCGGTAGCATTCAAATAGCGAATGGAAGCTAAGTGCACTAGATTCACAAACATGCTAATTACCAATATTGAATCACACCGCAGCACACGTAGGGCCACCATGAAAGTAATAAATCCGGTTTGGGAGGTGCGTAGTGGTAAGCAGCACAAATAACACTGTCGCATGGCCTGGACTTGCAATAATCTCGAAGTATGATCCGGATATGGCGGCAATTGGATCAAATTTATAAACTGGATTGAAATAACGGTCTAGCTCACCAGCGTCAATCTGAGCTTCATAGATGTGCCCGCAAGCTGTGCCGACGATAATTACATTAGTTGATCCTGCGTTACCAAGAGGATTGAAAGCAATCGTCGTAACAAACTATGGGAGTAGCAAACAATCAATTGTGTGAAGCATGATAGAAGACACACCAGAGCATTCCATTTCGTTAATTTGCGTGGTACCTTTGACGTCATTGAACAATACCAATTTTCACCATTTGTGAGTGATATGATAATATGACTTCCAGTAAAGTCGATGAATAAATTAGAGACATTAGCATCAGTATGTTTCGTTGGGATCTTGATTTCTTGTGCATTTGTAGATGTACCCGATATCATCACTATGCCGCAGCTGAATGTTGCAGCTGCAATAATTCCGTTTGCCACTACGACATCCTTGAAGGAGGTAGCCTACAAAATGTTCCTGGGGAGATGATTAACCAAAAACGCGGTTCAGTGCATCTCTGAAAGGAGTGCATTTTGGTGAACTAGAGAATCTAGTCAAACTCATACTTCTCGCTAACTTGCTTCTCCTTTCGTATTAACAGTTTTCGATATCTGCATCATTCTTCTCGTCGCCATGGAATATGCATAGCCTTGGAGCGGCCAATTAATAACCTATGTAGGTTGCTTTGGTTTTCGACCCTAGTTAGTTTTCGACCCTAGAGCAGTGTGCGAAACGACCATAGGGCTAGCCGCGGCCATAGAAATATTAAATATTGTTTCGCGGTCGCCCGGCGGGAGGTCCTCATAGAGGTCCTCCGTCCACCGCGCGCGCGGGGGTCACGCCGGAACGCAAATTGAGGCAAAATTGGTGACTTATGGCCCCGGCCAGGCCGCGCTGTCAAGTTAGCGCGCTAAACATATCACCTGAGGCGTTTTGAGAGGTTGGGGTCGTTGGTTCGGGTCGGGAATCGGATGATATATCTTCAATGTGCGGTGACACTTCCCCCCAACGGCCGTGGGACAATTCGTTTATATTATTCGTTTCGCACACTGCCCTAGAGTAGGGTTCCTGGACTCAAAATGCGGCTATTTGCCGCCCACAGGCCCGATTTTGTGGCTGTAAAGAGCCAAAGGACACCCCGCCGAGGCCCTCGAGACGAGGCAGGGCCGTGGTCACGGAAGTGCAACTTAAAATTTGACCTACGTTGAGGTCAACTTGAACTTAGGAAGCCGAGCTGGCACCGAATGTGCCGCGCCCGGGCGGAGAGGTCGCGTCCGCGGACGGCCGCGCCCGGCCGCCCCCTCGCGCTGGTGGCGACCCTCCGCCAGGCGGTACTCCACCCCCTGCCTCTGCAGGTTCACTTGACGACTACGATCCCAATGCCTATAGTGGAAGCTCATATCCTGTAATAGACGGAGAGTCTTCCGGAGTCCTGGACCTAGTGAGGCAGATCCTCTGCCAGTTCGTCCAGTAGCCCCAGCCCCCGTATACTACGGCAGCTGAGGTGACGTGAGGATAACAGAGACGCCGGTGTACCGCCACTGCGTAACCTCGGTAGTTCACCCTCGCACGGCAGGGCAGTCCCATTAGGCTGCCTCCCCGTGCCGGAGTTTATTATCTCGTTACTTCCCAGGGCAAGCGGCTGTGTTGAGGTCCATGTTGAAGTACAGGGCTTGGGGGTTGAAGCCCAAGTTGAAGCGGCGTTTAACATGTCCCGCCGGCGGGATATGTTAGATTAGGGGTATGGGCTAGGCAAGTTGCCGTAGCCGACTGTCCCGCCGCACGGGGCCGTCGATTTTCAGTCACGAGGCAGCTGCCCGGCTACTTGGCCGTTCGGGCCGGCACTTCGCTCGATAAAGCCGGCTCTTTTTGGATAATCCCCCTTACTCAAAGGACCCCGGCCTCTATCTGAGCTTCACGGCCCCCTGCGCCAAATGAGACTGGTCGTTCTTTAACTGCCCTTATCCTTCAAATGCGCACACGCTTGGCTTAAACACGATCAAATTGTGAATACAGTTTGCTCAATAGCGTCGTGGACGCACACGGGAGTCACGTTCGCCAGTTGGGGCGCAAATCAGCCTTCCAGTACGTTCGATCATGCTCGGTTCTAGAGGAGTACGAGGCTTTGTTTTATAGTCGTACGCTTGAGGTATATCAAAGAATTCCTTATGTGTCATATGGAGAAATGAGTTCTGTTTGGACACGGCCACATGGTGACGGTGGTCCCAAAGCGTATTTGGTTGCCACTTGGCCGCTCTCTGTGTCGGCCTCAAATCGAATGTCAGAGATGACTTAGGTCTCCTCGCGGGGGCCGCACCCGCAATCCGCTTAGGTAATTTTTGCGGCATTTGCAGCGATGCTGCCTGGACAAAGAGGTCGGGAGCTGGATTCAGCGGCCAGCACCCCCCCATGCTACGATAACACGACTTGAGTTGCCGATGCAAATCAATTAACCTATGAATGTCGGAGTGAGTTAGAAAGTGACCACGGCGCTGAATGGTGGGCTCGTCGTCGTCGTTCTTCGTTCGTCGGCGCTGAGGTCGATCGCGCTTCGAAAAGCAGTCATTAACCGACGCCTAGGGGAATCGTGACGTCACGTGCGGGGGCTGAGGTGCCTCTTTTAATAATTACATCTAGACGCTTATTGTGGAATGAGTCAAGCGGAACGGCCAGCGAGTTCACTGTCATAAGGCGTTGTAAAAAAAAGTCTCGCGCGGCCCGAAATCCTCAGCTGCCGCGTAGTATAGCAACACCGTAGTATACGGGGGCCGGGGCTACTGGACGAACGGGCAGAGGACCTGCCTCACTAGGTCCAGGAAGACTCTCCGTCTATTACAGTGCGAGACGCAACTATAGCAGGGTTAGAAAGTATCAAGGAGAGGGGAGGGGTCTTGGGTGGCTCTGTACCGGCGAGCCACTAGGAAGGTACAAATCTCTCGGTCTCTCTAATTATTCCCCTAACATTGCTATCTATATACTAATTCGCAAAGTTGCGGAGCGTCCGTCCGAGCAGCAACATAAAACTTCCAATGGGTGGTTCAAAGCGAGCGCAGCGAGCAACCTCAATCCAGCGAGTGGCCAATAGCTCGCGAAGCGAGCTTGCCGGCCGTAGGCCTGGCCGTAGGCCGGCTTTGTTTTCATGAAACGGGCATAAAATGCCAAATCTCAGACTTCCCTCGTGATGGCCTTATTTGGTGATGAGGCCCACGCGTTCTATGAGATCTTCGAAACGAGTGAAAGCTTTCATTTGGATGGACTTGAGTTACTCTCATTCGAAAAATCTTCAGTGAACTTTTGGCCCTTTGGCTTCAGATTTGCGTGCTCTTTGTCTCATCGCGCGGGTTCTCACCTGGGGCGCTTACGTGCAGAATGCGTCTGTAAGCGCGGAAACAACGGCCGCCTAGTGTACCAGGTAAGTTCACCGAACTTGTCGGAGGATGTGGGTCAATGTAAGCACCTCTCTGACATGTTCCGATGCGTAGCCGATGCATATTATCATGGTACATACCATCAAAATTATGCATCCATACGGTGCACCAATAATAACTCAGCTCAAATATTAGAGTATCCCCATTATGCCCTGACGCCCTTGATAAACGCAGAGCAATTCGATCGTGGGATTATACTGCGTGCTGATGTTGCTGAGCTTATTGTGCAGCGCAACATCCTGCGAGCGAAGCTTTCCTCCAGTAAAGTTTCTACCTGCCCTTGGTATGAGCCCCTTGTTTCGAGGGGATATGTGCACAGTCATAAGAAAATGGAGATGCCGCTGATGCCAGCATTGCCATGCAGCTTGCTCCAACGCATGCCCAAGTACATGTTTTATCTGCCCGACCATGATATCATAGATGGGGGGTGGGAACCTAAGCTGGATCAACCATGGCGACAAACGCTCGTTTGTGCAGTGGAGGATTCTCTTAGCAACTGTCAAAAACATGTCGAGAGGCTTCTCTTTTGCCATTTAAAGAGGAAGCAGTTGAGGTGTTCTGGATCTGAAAAAAAGCAACGAGTTGAACCCGAACTCGCGCCGTCACGCCTTGAAAAAAACTCGCAGCATCGACAACTTCGCGAACGTGAACGAGAAAGTGATCGTCTTGGGAGGCTGTTGCGTCGCGCCGCAGAGCTTGACGTGACTCGATGCTGCAACGATGTTCGAACATTGCTTGTTGCCCGCGGTCAGTGTGAAGAGGCCAACTTGCAAGTTTGTTCACCGCCTTCTGTGCAGGGTGAGTATGGAGCAGGTCCATATGCACGTGGCATGTCGAGTACATCGAACTCAGCTATAAGCTTTAATCAGGTCCCGTCGTCCATACCTCCTACGACAAATCTTGCCTCGAGGCCGAATTCAGACTCCACCGCATTTCGCGTAGCTAACTTCTTATGCACGTTTACTACACCCGATCACTACGGCGATTTTCCATCTGCAACCTTCGTCTTTCCTCCGAGTGGTTGCGAATTATCGGCTGCCCTTAATGCAGCTGGTGTTGTAGAAGCCCTCACAGTGACGCATAATGAGGTTCTATTGAGCGCGGTTGCCACTACTCTTGTTAGATGCATGATTGCTCCGCTATTTCGTGCACTGGGACAAGACAAACACATGTACAATTTGCAGGAAGTTCTCCCGGTGAACTGCCATGTTTGGCCATCCTTGGCAAAGCTCATCATACTTCTGTCTGGGTTTCGAGAGCTTGGCCTCGCTGATGCAGAACTGCTTCCTGAGATCCAGGGAATTGGACGCTGGTGTCTCTACCCTGACTCAGAAACGACCGACAGCCACTATCATGACTCGCTTCTTGATCCTCCCTTTTCTTCCCAGTCTCAAGAAAGCACTACCAGAGAATCGTATCCTAAAACCATCGATGAACTTAAGATTCGCATCCCTGCACCTGGCTGGATTGGCGTCAGTGCATCAGATACATCTAGCATGGGAAACCTGAATCTGTCCAATGAAGACGGGTACACTTGCATGCGCAAGACCGCTGAAACAAATATTGAAGGCAGTTGGCCAATTGGCGCGCATCACAATGAGGAAGAACTTGTGGTAACTTTGAACAGGGCAAAGTCAGCATGTCATATCATGCTATCAAGTCTACTTTCCCTGTCTCCTATGGCCGGACTTGCAGCAAATATCTCTGTGGTTTATTCCGCTCTGTGCCAGGCTGAAACACAATTCCAAGGAGACCATCCGAAACCTGCATCCGTTATATTTATCCATGCGATGAGGCACAGTTTATACGAATTGCATCGGAACTCTGAGGCAGCTGGCAACCTACCTACATGCGAGCTTTTTGCGGTCTTCACGGATGTTGTACTTGAGTACATGCCCTACTATCAAGCAGTGTCTCAGTGGGAGACAATGCAACTTTTATCAAGAAGAGATGCTTATGACTCGGAACATAATTCCACATCAAGCCATGGTGTGACTCTTTACTGCCAGAACTGTGATGCATGTAATCACATTCACTGCCTCAACCGCCCGTCTTTTGATAAGCTTTTCACTGGACAGCCGCTTTGTTATTTCTGCTCTAATTGCTCTGAGCAAGTTGGTCAGGTGCGGGCTCGGCATGTAATGAAAATGGATTGTTCAATACCAGCTGGCGTTTCTCTGTCTGCTCAGGGGGGGGTTCAGCACTTTCCCTCTGATCTGTTTGTCTCCCGCCAAGGGCATCTTGCATCTGGGATCATATCACAAAAGCTGAATCAGCAATTGTTGATCCGAGAAACCCAGGAGATATCAAACCAAGATGTTGAAATACTGATACGTGCCATTTCGTCTCTATCTCAAGACCTCGTACGGACTCAAGACTCTTGGATCATTATTCTTCATGCGCTGGTAAATTGTGCTGCTACAATCACTGATCCGTCGTTACCGGCCAGTGCGACCGGTACAGGCGTGGCATCTGACTCCAGCCTGCCACATGAAGAGAAAGAGCAACACGTCCAGTTCCTGCATAAGGCAAAGCCGCCGCCGGAATCTGAGAGTCACAGCTCTGCCGACAATTTTTTTCCAGTGGTCCAATTGGGAGTATCTGGAGAAGCTTTACCTTCTAATGTTGATCGTAAAAAGCAGCGTGAAACAAATCTTGTCTCTGGAGTAATCGAAGCAGCAGCAAGTTGCTTGGAAGACAGATATGATATTGCGCCTGGAGTGGTGGCCCAGATTGCTTCAACTGCTCTAAAAGGCAACCAAGATGCTGATGGTACAGGCTCTACAAATGACACAACTTTCTTGCATAGAGGTAGGGTCAAGTTTCAAACAGACTTGGGCTCTTGCATATTATGTGGTGGAGATCATGATTATCTGAACAGCTCACTAAGATGCTCAAATGAAGTTCTATCTGGGCTAGCAGAATGTTGTGACGGGCTTCGAGCAGGCGGGAAGTCGGTTAGAACAAGGCTCCCACACGATGTTGCGCACGAGTTCTGTGCTGAAACTCTTTCTCTTTCTCGTGGATTTGTTTGTAAGAAACTCCGACAAAGATGTGCAAAGGTTCAGTTTGAAGCTTTGGCATGGTCTCGAATTGGCCGTACGACTCCCATTGGCGTTGATCAAGCTGGTAGAGTATATTGGCGCATCATAAGCGAAGTATCTTCATTACAAGTCGAAACTCCATGCTTTCAACAAGCTTATGGAACCTCGGATCAATTACGATCAAGCCACCAGTGGCATGCATATAATTCAGTCCCTGCCATCGCGCGAGTTATCCGATTCCTCGGGGTGGATAATGATCACGACGACACGCTGAGCATGGCACTTGCATCTATGTTTCCTGAAGCTGCAGCTGCAATGCCTGCTATTCCTTGGTCAACTGGGGCAAACACCTTCAATTTAGTTGAAGCCACCCTTCAACTCAATGCACATCCAGTTTCTCTTCGTAACACGTCTCATTATACTGGCGAAATCGTTGAGCCGCAGCACAAAGTTGACAATTTCGTGTTCGTTCGCAATTTCAACGTACTTTGGTATGCGAAAATAAGTACGGTTGGTCTCCACACAGATGGAAATAAGATATATCGACTTTGGCATTCAAATTGGGATAGGGAATATGACCGTTGGGTAGCTGACGAACAGTTGTGTGTAGACACATGTGCGTGCAGCATCTCGCAACAATTTTTGTATCAAGCCAGACTGGTGGGAAATAAAGGGCCGGTCTTGGGTTGCACAGCGAAGTTGTCAACATTGGTTGCGTACGATTTCATTGGAACACCATTTAGAATCGCCTGCTCGCCGCCTTCTTTGGTTCTTTCCAACTCCGGCGCAGTGCTGGAAGTAGCTCACGTACGCGCCGCCCTTCTTCTTGTCGAATCGGCTCTTCCGCTCGGAGCAAAAGCAGCTTGGTCCAGTGAGAATTCGATCATGAGAAGCAGGAGGCTGGAAATGGCATCAACTCCACTGGAACTAGTTGAGCTGGTCTTGATGCTCGAAGACGAACTCCAAACAAATTGGTTGCGTGCCCACTGGTTTTCAATGCGTGCGTGCGTTCCAAATCGGACTTACCTCATACAACATCCCACCTGCAGTTGGGTTGCACTTTTGGTTTGGTTGCTTGATCGGGCCTTAATTTACAACAAAGTTCTTGAGTGAATGGTCGATTCAATATCCTTGCTGGTGCTTCCGGAATAAGTGTGAGTTAACAGGCTACTGAATAACTATCAGGGACCAAAACCCAACCAGGCTAGTAGAATCCGAGCAATCCCAATCAACCGCGCGTATGACTCACCCGCCTGACTATCAACGCAACCTGTGCCATGGTGCCTATTCTTAGCGCCGTGAGTTAGGTTCAGCTCGAATCAACCTTCACATCACCATTCCCATTTTTGTCCCGGTAGCATACTTCTACGGTTGTGAGCTTGTTTGAGCTCTGGAGCTCGAACGAGTTGACTCTCGGCACTCGTGAGTGATATCCAGGAGCTCGAAAGACGCCCTTGAGCGGCATCGGGTCGCCGAACACGCCGGTCGTGCTGGTGTTTGGCCTATCAAGCAACGCCGACGCACCCACCGACTCGACTGGACGCGCAAATGCGGTCATCGAGATCGAGTGGCGCCCCACAGGGCCTCGGGACCTGATTTGGCCGGTGCGCTGGTGGACACGGAGACACGGACTTACACGGAGGGCCCCAAGAAAAGAAGGGCAACACCACCGGGCATAGATATATATCCGACGTAGCTCGCCGTAAGTAAAATAAGGGCACTACTAGAGACACAGGCAAACTGCACTGCCAACTTCAGGCTAGGCTAGGCTAGGCAGGTTGCCCATTATCCCGCCACAGCGGGTGTAAAGGAATGTAAGCTCCCCAGGCTTCACTATATACTAGAAAGGTAGATATTTAGCCGGGATCAGCAACACTAAGCTGGCGAGTTGCAACCGCAACCCCCAGACTCCCCGGTCACTAAAAGTGTGCAAGAGAAAGAAAAGAGACGATACCGAATCCGCGTATCCTCGTACAAAAGATACAAGTAGGCGACTAAGTCAACATATATCCAATGCACTGTGAACCTAAGACGGCAACTAAGCCTCGGTCATCAATACTCACTAGCTGGAAGGTGGCGTTACCACGTATTGATGCAAATGGATCCGCCATTGGACACAAGTTAAGGATTGCTGAGCTATGAATAGGTTGATAACTTTCAGATTCACAGGTCAGACAGTTTGTCGTGTATGCAACATCGCGAGCAGCTGTCTCTGGGGTGCCAATCTCACGTAGGTCCCATAGTGCAAGCGCACCTGTCAACGTGCCTGCCGCAACAACAAAACTGTTGTTTGGCGCAAAGCAAGCGCACGTCAATGATTTCACACCGTTGAGTGTGGCAATGGGGGTCTTGGGATTCAAGACGTCCCAAATTGACATGAAGGTGCTTGCAGTGCAGTGGTGATTTTCATCCGGACTGGATTCAGACGTCAGTACAAGGAGCAGCGACATATGTGAGAATACTAAGTCTGCAACTGGCCTAGGCGATCTTCATCAAAATCGATGACAGTGATATCCATGTTAGAACACTGGTTGCTTGCCACATGTTCGTCTGCTGATTAATGCCAAATTTCACCCAAGGTTCAGATGCTACGAAAGCACTGCCGAAAGACCTAAGGTAGTGAAGATTAGATTCCTGTGACATAGATATCAGTAACATAGATTAGATAACTGAAGGTCTCTCATTGTCAAAATTATGTGACGCTCATGCAACCCTGGCTTGTCAACATAACCCTTCGTGCTTGGGTCTGGCAGGCTTGCAGCCGCTCGATCCAGGAGCTTTTCAATAACGGGGGTAACGTTCCGCAAAAAAGCAGGTAGTCGCTGCGTGTTGGGGCGGGTGACTAGATCGACTTCTAGAGATCTCCTCCCCAACACGACATCTGCAGGTCCACGTCGATCATTTTTGCCATGTTCTGTAGGAGGAGCCATTCTTCTGCTTACCATTTGCACAATGAGGTTTTCAAAGTCTGTTTCGTCATTGCCATTCGCGAACTGCATTTCTGCATCGATAGAATCAATCATTTCACACTGCATCTCCGAATTGACGAAGTTGTCTTTTGTGCTAGCTGCACACCTAATTGGAGCGCCCAATAGAATGGTCCATCTATAAGAAGTTTAGACGCGGTGGTGCACTCTTTAAAGCTTGGGCCAGCGGTCCTTAACCTGAGCCGATATAGCTGGTGTTCCGTGAGCGGCGGCTGATCAAATGCTGCATATCGTTCGGAAACTAAAGCTATGTGCGCCCGCAGTCCGTTGGCACGTTTTGCAGCCGGACTCACAGCAAGGTTGGATCCTAGCGGATTCGCTGGTCCGGCCGCGGCGTACTTCGCCGATTTTGCACCCGCGCCCTTGGAACCTTTAGATGGCTTCGAACCCTTAGCTGCAAATCCAGAACGCGACACCCCCTTTGCCGCCGCAAGCAGATCGTCTGCCGCCATTGAGGCTGCGATTCTTGCTGCCCTGTCAGCCATACCCGAGTTTTCATTCTTCAAGGCGTCCTGGATTGCTTCTAAGTCACCCAGAGGCCCTGGACAATGCTTTTTCTTCGATGCTCCAGTCAACGTTGAGAGCTGTTGCTTGGGCGCTGCTTGCGCTTGCAACTCCACCTGCTCGTCAAAGTCGCAGATATCATAATCTTCGAAGTCGTCACCATAGTCTTCCTCTGTGTCAGGTCCGGCATGCGGGGTGTGCGCCATGTCCGTGTAGGTGGCAGCTATCGTGCAAGGGGTATGATAGAGAGGTTCAGTTTTCTTGGATGATGTTAAGGTTCTTTTGGACATTCAACATCCAAAGTGAACGTCATCATCGTGTTTGGCGGTCGTCCAGAGCCTGTTTGGACCATCGTTTTTGGACGTCCAAAACGTGTTTGGACATCGAAGGGAGCTTTTTAGAAGACGGGGCTCGGGAACCCAGCGTGTGGCAGGGGCCGCCACCGCCCCCCGCCGGCGAAGCTCCCCCGCGCCGTGGGATCGACATTATTCGGTGCGCGCGGCGCGTCATGGAGGCTGCGTGCGGGGGCGGGGGGCGGGGGCGGGGCAGCCCGTGAGGAGGCCTTGGCGGCCCGGGGCGTGACGCAGCTGGAGGCGATGGAACGATTGGTGACGACAAACGATCCGTGGTGCTGCGTGGGCTCGAAAACAGCTTTAGGAGGCCGGGGGAGTCGAGCGCGTCCCATTTCGCTCCCTGTAACCGCCCGTCTGAGTCGCTACGGAATCGCCTAGATGTCTCGTTTCAACAGTCGGCAATGTCTATTCCAGCTTTGAAAGACCATCCAAAGCAAAACTGAACCTCTCTAATACTAATATTGTAGTATTGCATTTACGGCAAGTACAATATGTTTCCGTCCACTTGGCCTTTCGTGTCCCCCACTAGCCTGAAGCTAAAGGAAGCAAGGTAAACTCCCCCCTCAAGGGGGGGCTGAGCTCGATTCAATTGAGAGTGCCAGAATGAAGGCCGACGGACCGCGCTTGGATGGCGCAGCCACCTCAGCAGGCCTCAACTACCCAGGGACTGCTCGCCCAACGATCATACTCATTGCCGCGTGGCTGGCCCGAGGTAATTGGGATCCAACTTGCCGAACAGTATTGTGGCCACAATACCGAAAACCCACCGAGCTCCATAGCATATCTAAAAATCCGCAAATCGGGAGGGAGGGAGTCGCACTGTCGACACTAGAGACAGTCAGTAACCTCGATGGCCCACCTTTATCTTGCGGATGGCTCAATATTGTCTCCCTGCGCAATCAGCCGAACTCACCACTGTTTGCTTCTTTAGGCGCGTCAAGCATTTCTGTTGCAGAATCAGGACTTTTGGAGCTTAGCAAGAAAAAATCGTTAACAGCACACTTTGTTCTCATTGTGCTTGGGGCTGTAAGTAACTCAGATGAGATTTGTAAAGAATAGTCTATTGCTTACGGAATAATCGGGAACGCGTCTCGCTCGGGCTGAGGCGGGGTCTTCGGTAGTTTTCGTGCTGCACATATGATCAAACCATCATCTTCGCTTATACAAACCCACATACCAATCTCTTGGAATAGGTCCTTAACGTGTGTCGCATTTTTTGCCGACGTTTCCATATGAAGAATGCCGTTTTCTTCTGAGTATTGTTTTGCTTCCTATGTTTTTTTTGAAACAAGGCAAGCCACAGTCTATTCACCTCTGACTCAACTCGACGCTTGTTCTGCAAGTCGGCTTTGTTTCCAGCAAGAGCAATTATGACATTGGGATCGCCACGTCTTTGAAGTTCTTTGACCCATGACTTTGCACCGTTAAACGACTCTTTATTGGTTATGTCGTAAACAACGATAGCAGCCGCAGCACCACGGTAATACATGGGGGCAAGGCTTCGATAACGTTCTATCAAAGAATTATTAGAATCAGGCACAGAATAACTCCGCACCCTGTCCAGCCGTATCCCAAATTTCGAATTTGACGGTTGCATTCTCTAAGTTGACAGATTGGGTTAGGAATGCAGCTGCGTGATTTGACTAAATAAAATCGACCCCAACACCTTAATCACCTCCGATAGTAGGTTCCTGAAATTCAAAAAACTCGTCCCGGACAAAGCGGACAACCAAGCACGACTTTCCAACCGCCGTGTCGCCAAGGAGGACGAGTTTGAAATGGCAAACGCGACCAGACGCCATCAGAGCAACCGAGTCCGTCCGTCTCCCGATCTGTTTAAAAGCCGACTACAATAGAACAATACCCGCAGCTAGAAACCTGACTATTAGCCTAAAGCTGAAGGAAGCAAGGTAAACTCCTCCCTCAAGGGGAGGCTGAGCTCGATTCAATTGAGAGTGCCAGAATCAGAGTGGAGATCGAGCTCCCAAGGTCACTTTCCCACGGCTGAGCAGCCCCGAAAAGAATCTCCTAGAAGGTGACTTGCCGTAAAGTTGAAGTAAAATTGAACCAAAATGCGCCAAAAACAACCTCCTAGGCCTGGTTCGCCCCAAACATGTAGAGAATAGCCGTGCTAAATTTCCCGCGATCGAGCTATTTCGAACTTTGGCCGGTTATGGGCGCCGTCGAGGAGTACCTCTCGGCCTTCCAAACCGGTTTGAGTCAACCGGGTGATGTGTTGAACGTGCCCGTAACTTTGCTCGACGACGCGTGGGTTGCTTCGCATCGAATCTGCGCGGATGCGACCTTGGTTGGCACGATAGTGGGCATGTCCCCGCCGGGTGCCGTTTCATGGGTGCATGTGGACGTCCGAGTCGAGTGTTATTTCGAGGTTTTGGACAATGGACATCCCTTCAGATGATCCTTGCCTGCGGCGGTTCGTCCGCCCGCCTGCGCTACCGCGGCGCGCTCGCAGTGTCCTGCAATTCTCGGGTATAAAGAGCGCTGTAGGCGACGCGAGCATTTTCGTGTTGCTCATGTGTTCCATGTAGGTCCGCGCCGTTTGAGGCCGGCCAGTGCATTAGGGAACGTGCCCTAGCCTTTGGATGGGGCTGGGCCGTCGAGACCTTCGGCAGGCTCGCCGACGAAGCGACGGTCCTCGCTTTTGTCTGCGCTTTTAGCTCGATCGCGGGAAATTTTGCGGGGGGTATTCTCCGTATGAAAGAATCTCCTAGCCCTTGCCGGGCCGGGAAAAAACAATCTCCTAGGCCTTGTTAGTTCACTTTTGGAAAGAAAGTAAAATCGACCTCAATCTCCACTCTGGCCCAGCAAAAGAGTGGCCGAAACGAGCGCGGCCCAGCCCCATGTTGAAGTTCAAGTTGAATAGGCAGCCCTATGTTGAAGTAGCCTGTGGTCGACAGCAGCCGCCGCCGGGCAGTGTGTGGGCCGCAGGGCTTCATGGACGTGCTCGGAGGCCGATGGAACGGCGTGTCCGGTGCTCTAGGCGCCTCGAATGGCTCACATGGACCACACGTTGTCAATAAGTGCAACATAGGCGTGGGGAAGTTCAACATAAAATTACCATAAGCCCGGCTCGACAGCCACAGGTGGCGCAGCAGTGTTATGAATTCCATGGAGGGCATCAGTTGTGAGCTTGTTTGAGCTCTAGAGCTCGAACGAGTCGATTCTCAGCACTCGTTTTGTTTGTTGTTGAGCCTTTGCAGCGAACCGACAATTAGGTGTGTAAGGACTAGTAAGGACTAGTAGTAGGCCCCGTGCGTAGGCCCCGAGGCTCCGCGGCCGCCGCCGGCGGCAGAACCCCGCCCAGAACCCCCCCCCTGCGCTGGAGGGGGCCCCAAGGAACCCGAACCGCCCCCGAGAATTTTGGGTCGGCAGCCGGGGGCTTTACTCAGGCGCCGGGGGGCCGGGCGGGGCCCAAACTAGAACGCGTCGAGTTTCCCGCGTTCGGGGAACCAGCGACGTCCCCGACAACACCACGCCAGCGGCTAGGGGCTTTGCTCAGGCTCTGGGGCCGCGGGCGGAGCCCAAAGCGCTCTGAGGCTGGAGCGCGTCGAATTTCCCGCGGGCTTCAACACCCCCAGATGGCGTGTGTGGTAGCGGTGGTAGCAGTGCTGGCGTGCCTTTATGGTTGTGATGATCATGACCAGGAGCAAGCAAGAAGTGCCAATCTGCGTTATTCATTTCATTCTTATCCTGTCGTTTGTGTGAGCTCACGTAGCGCAGGAGCTCGACAGCAGAAGCCTTGACTCGAAAGAGGGTCCGCTGGATGTCAGTAGCGCATACCTAAGGAATTGCGGTGTGCCGAAAAACGGACTCCTAGGAAAAAGCCACTCTAGGTCGCGGACAACAGCAAGACGAGTTGCACCGTCGGCCTCAGGCTCAGCAAGAATGTCAGCTAGTTGAAGGCAATTAATATACCAGTGCCAGGCTAGATCGGGTTGATCACGCTGTGACAAAGCATCTGCAGTAGTGCGAGCAACATCAGTTGCGTGAATGAGTACAGTACCGGCCACTCTGAACGAATGATCTATTTTGGTTTTTCCAATTGATGCTGCTTCCTGTAGCGCACCAAGATCGAGCCAGCCTAGCTTTGGAAGGAAGCCGCCAACGAGAGGGCCAACGAGGGTCTTGAGGAGTACATCAATGCGCCATTGCAGATCAATTTTGGCATCCTTTGTATCATCCGCACCGAGACAGTCGGCTTGAAAGTGCACGGGTGTAAAAGAGGCTTTTAGCGAAGATTGCATAGGGAAAGCGAAAGTAGCGACAAGGGTGTCATACGTGGCAGTGGAACATTGATGAGCGCTCTTAGTAGCAGGTCCGCAGTCAATTGAGGTAGTTTGAGCTAAGGCTCTCAGTGGTACATCTTGCCAGGTATTTATGCATCGTATGGCAAGTCGAATTGTACGCCAGCCAAGATGAATTTTAAGAAGTGCAGTGGCGAACACGTCATGGGGGCCACGGGCGCAAGCCACATCTACAACAGTATCAAGTGCAGTGTTCGGAATGTAGGCAAGAGCAGCATCTACGTCAATCCAGAAAACATCATCGCAATGCATAATAGCAGAAAGCCCAAGGTCTGTTAAGATCGAGTTCGCGTGGCGAACGAGCTCAAGAGGCACAGCCGCGAGCCACCCGAGCGCGAAAAAATTGCGAGCCCTGTTCCCTGATGTCAAAGATGCTGATAGCGACAGCGCACCATTTTTCTGAACCTTCTGAACGAATTGATCGCAGACACGGCATGCAAGTTCAGGCACTGCTTCTGCTCCCAGGGCTTCTTTAGCCGCCTCAAGGCAGGAGTCTATTTCACAAGCATTATTTGCACCTGAAAAACATTCAGCCACGTGCTGGAGACGCGCCCTATGCAAAGGTGCGCTGTAAAAGGCCGCAAGTTGGATTGTCATTGGGCTTGTCGATAGCTGCACAGCATACCTAGCTAGCCACTGGTCGCACAGCGCGTCATGTGCTAGTATACTTGTTCCCATCCCAGCCACACGTCGCCAGATACACGCGAGAGTAGCCTTGACCCGGCAGATCGCTGCATACTCTGTGGATCCATCATCTTCGGTTGGATACAAGAGAAACTCTGGAATAGCCGCTGCGCCATGTGCTCCCAATCTCGCAGAAAGCGTCTGAAGCGTCGTCCCAGGCAGCGCATTTAGTTCCGCAAGTGCTGATTCCTCTGGTCTAAGTGGCAGTCGATTAGACAGCGAATGCTCATGCAAACTGGCGGTGTCGACTGCGGTACTGGCCTCAGCGCACTTGATCCTAGCCCACCCATAATCTTCCCAAGATGCCCGAGGTCGCGCGCGTGTAAATGCAGCCACATCACCGCCGAATATAGCATGTATTGCGGCTTCGTACAAGCAAGCCTCTGCAGTTGCAACCACCGATGCGTGCAGAGTGGCTGCAAGTACATGCGCTTCCATATTACAACGCCCTTGGGCTAGTACCGCATGCCAGACCTAGACGCGCGAGGGATAATCATTTACATCTCGGCTCGGGGACCGAGCTATTGACTGTTACGCATCGGTGGTCTGGACGCGGCAAAGAAAACCACATCTTTCATCGCCTTTCTAGTGGCATTATCCTGTAGCCGCTCACCAATCTTGAGCGCCTTTCGACACCGTTGCTTGCAGCAGTGACGCCAAAGTTGTAGCTGTCGATTGCCGAGCTTGGGAGATGCGCAAGACTTTCCACTGTCCCAGGGGTCTCCACCACGTAGCACTACTGCGCTCCACAAACCCTGTGGTACTCTGAAGTTAAGCGATGCTGCATCCTTGGTACGCCCTGCCCGCACGATTAGGTACCTATCTTGTGAGTGTGGTCAAAGCAACAGCATGACCTGCAGATGAAGACACTGTAAACTTGCATCGACCTGACACGCGCGCGCTCGTCCTCGGCGACTGCGCGCACCTGCATGCTCGCCTACATGGGAACCTCACACCTTGGCAAATCAATTTGGAGCACTGGAATGCGTACTGCAGTAAGGCAGGTATCTGGTGTCAATGCCAAGGCCCGAGACACGACGCCCTCAACGCAGTCACTATCGATGTTCACAGCGCTGCGGTGAGTTGAATGCTCAAAGTACTCAACATTCTCCTCCGCCGTGGCCTCCAGCCAAGATAGAACACACTGCCATCGCCTTGAAGTCTCAGACCGAACATTTCCACAATTCTCTTCGCTGTTTCGACCGACGCTCTCGGCATGGGTGCCATCGCCTAGAAGCTCGCTGCCAGCTAACTTGGCTGCCAATAACCATAGGTTTCTTTCCTGCAGATAGAGATTCGAGTCCGAACATCGTCGCCGAGACTCCGAGCGCTTTGCCGCGCCAAGAAGCCATTCCTTGAGAGGAAATGATGGGTTGAAGAGCTCTGCAAGAGCGAAGGCTTCCGCTTTCGTGATCTCATCCATTTTTTGCGTCGCCGGTTGTCACGAGGGGACTTTAAAACGTCGAAATAACACTCGACGTCCACATGCACCCATGAAACGGCACCCGGCGGGGACATGCCCACGATCGTGCTGATCATGAATAGGAGCAGACTAGATGAGTATACAATAGAACTTCAATTCTCAAAGTCTCCAGAGTCTTATGTCGATATGAAAGAGGCGCTTATGTTGCAATGCTCAGCCAGCATGCAGAGCTGGCTTATCGCCAAGCGCACTTTGATTGTGCTTAATCACACTCGCGTTCTGACCTCGATAGTCGCCGTTTTATCAGATAGGCCAGCTACCTAGGGAGCCTACATTCCGCTCCTTGGGCTATGCTGAACGTTTTCACCCACTGAAGATAGCCTCAGAACTGAATCCAGCAGATGGACTAACCAAACTGCTCTCGGGGAACAAATTCTCTGTGTCATATGAACAGATGATGAACGATCCGATAGTGGAAACGTCCACCCAAGACATGGACACGACATAGTATCGAGCATCA